>Ga0247611_10005940_pt1 | contig 15846 bp, 7 predicted proteins | sample 177DNAGHGhighgp2_FD_192422 | JGI IMG/M metagenome (GOLD analysis project Ga0247611, IMG submission 192422) | Sheep rumen microbial communities from Palmerston North, Manawatu-Wanganui, New Zealand - 1770 DNA GHGhigh gp2 | ecosystem: Host-associated > Mammals > Digestive system > Stomach > Rumen ...
AGGATAAAAGTTCTTTGTCGTCGCCTTGGCGGAAGAGATGGGTGAAGTGCTTGGAGTAAAGTTCGGAGAGACCTTGGCGATTGTCGATGGCCTCGCCCACGACAAGCATCGTGGTGAGAGTCAGTTTGTTGTCGTGGACAATCTTGGCGAGGTCTTTCAACTTGCCTCGATAGATCTTCTGGTCAGGCCAAGTCAGGTGATAGCAGGCAGCCACGGGGGTGTCCTCTGGATACTCCTGAAGCAGTTCGCGCTGGACATCGTCCACAATGGCGGCAGAGAGGAAGATACACATCGTGCTCTGACTCTTCGCCAACAGATGCAGTTGTTCTTTTTCTGGCATCGGGGTGCGCCCTTCACCTCGCGTCAGGATAATCGTCTGACAGCGCTCTGGAATCGTGAACTGACTCTGTAATTCGGCTGCTGCAGCGAGGAAGGAGGAGATGCCTGGGGTGATGTGATAGTCCATGCCGTTGGCGTCGAAGAAGGCCATCTGCTCCTGAATGGCGCCAAAGATACAGGGATCGCCAGTATGGAGACGAACGATGTATTTGCCCTCGTCATAGAACTGTTTCATCAGTTGGCATTGTTCTTCGAGGGCCATATCAGCAGAAGAACGAACGACTGCCCCAGGCTTGTGGCACTCCGTCAAAGCCTTGGGCACCAGCGAGCCTGCATATAATATAAGGTCGGCCCTTTCGAGCATCTTGCGGCCTCGGACACTCACCAAGTCTGGGTCGCCAGGACCAGCACCCACAATCTCTATATGTCCTTTCTGCTCTCGCAGGTATTTGTAGTCGATGGCGAGGGCGGCTGTCCAGTTCCTGCCCTTCACCTTGGGGACAATCAGTTTGCCATTGTTTGCACCAAGGATGGCTGCTGCCTCACAGACGGAGGGCGTACCCACATGTTTCTGAACGGTCTTGCTGGGATTAGGCACATCTACCTTGGCAAGTTGCTCAGCCGTATAGAAAACCAGTTCTTCGCCTAAATCATCGACGAGCATCGCACAGAACTCTTCGCCCTGCTTCACATCGATGGTGCAATAGCGTTTGTAGCAAGGTAATACGCCAATCTGGCTCATGGCCTCGTCGATCTCGTCGTAAATATCCTCATAGTCATCAGGGTGGCTGGCGAGTCCGAAGCCCAAAGAAGCAATCATAGGCACGAAATGGAGTTCGAGCACACCGTATGGTACACAGAGGTTGTAGGGTGTCACCAGGATAACCAACTTAAACTTCTTGGGATCCACTTCCTCAAGACTCTTGATGACAGTCACATGCTCTGGCAGAGTCTTCTCCAGATAGTCAGTACCCTCGTCGCAGATTTCCATCAGCAGGGCTGTCGGCTCGCGATTGACGAAAGCAAAGATACACTTATTCATGTCGTCGTCGCTGGCGATGGCCCAGTTGAAGCGCTTAGCAAATGTATCGAGTGCCCATAGACCTGCATTGTCGCTCTGGGTAGTGATCACCTCACGGGCTCCCAGGATGGCTGAAATCTCCTTTGTCAGTTCATTCGCCCCTCCGATATGTCCTGAGAGCACGGAAATGGCGTTCAGTCCCATGCTGTCGACACAGACCACAGCAGGGTCTTCGTGCTTGTCGTTGATGTATGGGGCGATAGTGCGAACGCAGATCCCCATCGCTCCGATGAAGATAAAGGCATCTTGCTTCTTCCATTCCCTGCCCACCTCTGAGCGCTGGATCACTTTGGCCTTCAGTTCCCTCTTGAGCGTCGCGGCAATCTCTCTGCCTGCCTCACTGATTGGTATAATTGCTATTTTCATATTTATGGTTTTGCCAACATTACTTCGTGGATATATTCCACTGCAAAAATAGATGATTATTTCATAACCACCAAACTTTTTTTATAAAAATGTCTGTAGCGGTGCCGCCATCATACCGCAGGCAGACGTCAAGACAGTTAAATAAAGGCTTTGAGGATCTCGATGGGGTTGTAGTCGTTGAGTCGGATTTGAAGGGGAGGCTCCTGAGAGAGATGGAGGGCTGCGCAGGCTTCATCCCATAGTTGGCGACTTCCAGGACGGCCAGTCGTCTTGGATACAACTGGTGAAGTGACACTGTTGAATACGATGACGCCATCAGGAGCAAGGACGGTGAGGACTTTCGCCATGATTTCTTTCAGGCGACCACCGTGACCTCCGATGAATACGGCATCTGGGCGAGGGATGGCTGTGATGTCTGTTTCGAGGAAGTCGCCGATGTGGATGTCGATGCCTGGGACTCCAAACTTGCGGGCATTCTCATGGATGATGGCCTCGCACTCAGGGCGAATCTCGAAGGCGCAGACGGTGAGATGAGGGAACTGCAGACGGGCCTCGATCGAGACGCTGCCTGTGCAGAAGCCGATGTCCCAGAGAACGTGACGGCGAGGCAGGTCGAGGGCTTGGAGCGTCAGCAGACGGATGGGCATCTTGGTGATCATCTTCTCACGACCGTCGAGCAACACGAAGGCAGAGTCTGGAATGCCGAAAATATGATTTGAACACGAATTACCATGAATCGGACACGAATTGTCACTAATAATTATTTGTGAGAAATTCATGATTAATTTGTGGTCATTCGTGTTCAAAATGAGGCAGTTGGGGTGGTCGAAGTCATGCTCGGCGGCTTCTTCGAGGGTGAGAGTACTGACCTTTTCGAGCGACGGATTTCCCAAATGCTCTCCAACAGACATATTATAATTGGTGTAGCCATAGTCGAGCATCCGCTGGGCGATGGCAGAGGGAGTATGTTCGCGGTCAGTCAGCACACCTATCTTCTCCGCCCTCTCGATGAGCGCTTTGTCAAATGCCTGCCAGGGACGGCCCGTCAGCGAGACGATACGCATATCGTGATAGGGCATCACCAGCCGATGGACCAGCATCTGCAGGGCATTGAACGTGGGATAAACCACCATCTCTGCCTCAGGCATCTTCCGCCTGATGGTATTGGCAAAGCCGAAGAACAGCGGATCGCCACTGGCGAAAACGATGATGGTTTGAGGTTTGAGATTTGAGGTTTGAGATTGATATTGTTCGAAGACGGCATCGAGGGGAACGGTGATGTCAATCCATTGGGCATCAGCAGGCAACAGCGGCGCAACAATCTCATGATGCCGCCTGCCACCAGAGAACACCTTCCCGTTCCTGATGATCTCCAACACCTCTGGCATGAACCAAGGCTCTGGATTGTCCGTGATACCAATAACAACGAATCTCATCATAAACCTCAAACCTCAAATCTCAAACCTCAAACCTCAAATCTCATAAGTCTCTTCCCGGCTTCATTTCCTCTGCATCGTCGAAGGTGAGAATGGCATTGCAGAGCGTGGCCGCAAGGTTCGAGCCTCCCTTCCTGCCTTCAACGATTATCTTGGGGATATCCTTGAAGGGTTTCACCATGTGCTTCGATTCCTTGACATGCACAAAACCCACTGGTGCGGCGATGATACCGGCAGGATGAGCCTTGCCCTTGCGGATCAGATCGCAGAGTTCCATCAGTGCCGTAGGTGCATTGCCAAAGGCAAAGAGGGCATCAGGGTGTTCCTCGACAGCGAGACGGATACCAGCCTGTGTGCGGGTGATATTATTATTGAACATTGAACATTGACCATTGAACATTGACCATTCTTGCGTCCCGTTGGTAGCAAGCGTCCTTCGGCCGAGCGGACCATTGACCATTTCTGATACTCGAGGGTCAGAGAGATAGCACTTCGCCTCAACGCCCAGGCGCTGCAAGGCCCCTTTGCGGATGCCACTCGTCACCATCGTCACGTCTGTCACAATGGTCTTCAGCGAACCATCCTTTATCTTATTATATAATGTGTCTACAGCCTTCGGATCAGTATAGAGGATATTCTCCATATCGAAATCGGCCGTCGTGTGGATGGCATGCAACAAGGCCCATTTGTGGTCGAGAGGATAATCCTTCTTCTTAAGTTCCCCTGCGATGGTACGAAACGAATCCATCATGATGTTCTGGCCTATCGTGCAGTCCTCGTCATCATCTTCACTGAAATATCCGCGTGGGGTGATGAACTTCCCATCGGCCACGAACGATTGCGAATTGCCGATAAGGATGACCGTAAACATATCCACATCCTCAGGATCGAAATCAGCAAGGGCTGTGACCTTGACTTCCTGTTCCTCACGTCCTGCCTGACGGACATAGCCTACAGGGGTAGTTTCAGAGCGATATTTCAAGAATAGTTCTTGCAAGCGATACAACTGCCAATAACGCCCATGCGATTTCGGGTTATAGACAGCAGTCACGAAATCCCCCGCGGCAGCAGCCTTGATGCGTCGCTCAATCACCTCCCAGGGAGTCATCAGGTCTGACAAGGAGATTATGCATGTATCATGCCCGATGGGGGCTCCCAAGAGAGAGGCTGCCTTCTGGAAGGCCGAGATACCTGGCAAAGTCGTCACTTCTATATCCGACCGCCTCTCCTGCTTCATCTCATAGATCAGCGGAGCCATGCCGTATAGACCTGCATCACCAGAAGAGATCACCACGACGGTCTTCCCCTGTTCCGCCCACAGAAACGCCTGCTCTGCCCGTTCACGCTCCTTCTTCATGCCTGTGTCGATGCACTCACAGCCTTTCTTCACATCAGCCTCGATAAATTGGAAATAATACTTATATCCAACTATCACATCCGCCTGCCTCACTGCTTCCAACACGGCGGGCGTGATGTCCTCTTTACTGCCAGGCCCAATGCCTGCTACTATGATCTTTCCCATATCAACTTATTTCTTAAAGCGCACTTTCAGCCCTGCGACGAACATACGACCAGGGCTGAAGAGGGCATACCGGCGGACGCTGGAGTCTGGGCGGCGGTCTGCCTTATTGAAGATGTTGTCGATGCCGACGCTGGGTTCAAGGACGATCCACTTCGCGATGTAGAAGGTGTGGGTGGTGTTCAGGTTCCAGATGCCAAAGCCCGGGGCATCTTCGTAAGTACCCGTATAGTAGGTCTTTGACTGTAGGCGGCCATTGAGATTGACGTTGAGCCCATAGCGCCGCCAGGCATGATGGTAATTGGCAGCGACGGTGGCGGCGTGACGGATGCTGCGCTCAAGGTTCTCCCACTCTGCGGCGCTTTTAGAACGGGCATAGGTGTAGACGTAGTTGGCAGAAAGATTGAAGCCGGCAAAGAGATTGGCCGAGAGGTTGAGTTGCAGGCCCTTGACATCGCCAACATCGCTGTTCTGATAGAGGGCATATTGCTCGAGTTTTGAAGCCTGATCATCCGTCATTTCAGGGAATTCCTTACGGAGCATAGCCAAAGAGACTTCATCGACCTTTACGTTCTCCTTCACCACCATGTCGTTGATGCGGTTGAGATAACCTGTCACACTCACTGCAATCACCTCGTCGCGATATTCGGCATTCAGCGAGAAGTAGTTGCTTTTCTCTGGCTTCAGATTCTGATTGCCGAAGCTGATCTGCGCCTTACCACGATTCACGGAGAAATAGTGGTAGTAGAGTTCGTCAAGCCCAGGGGCACGGAAACCGGCAGAGTAGGTGGCACGGAACCGGAAATTGCCTGGTGCATACATCATCGCCACCTTGGGCGTCAGATGGTTGTTGAAAGTCTCGTGGTGCGTCAGTCGCAGACCGATGGTAGCCGTCAGGTCCTTGAAGAGTTTCTGCTCGTGCTGGGCATAGGCTGCCAGGGCATAGACGCTCTCCTCGATATTGCCTGAGGTGGCCGTCAGCCAGTCCTTGCGCCAGTTGGCTCCGAAGATGGTGGTGGAGTTACGTGTGAGTCCAAGTATTGCCTTCAACTCGCCATCCATCATCCGTTGCTTTTTCGACTGGACATAGTCGCCGATGGCATTGGTCTTCGTCTCTACGTCGTACTCCTTGCCATAGCGAAAGCGGTCGACGGTGAAGTTGGCCTGCAGCGAGTTCTTGGCGGTGAACTTATAGATGCCGCCCACGTTCCAACGGAAGCCTTTGTAGCGCATCTCGTAGTCGGTGCCACCGGTGATGTCGTCACGGGTGTCAGGACGGTCTGTGATCTTGTATGAATAGTCGAAGCCCGCATTGAGCGCCAGATGCTGATGGGGGGTGTAGGTGAACCGCTGCCCGACGATGTTGGAGCGATAGCCGGTGAACAGGGGGGCTATGGTCGGCTGTGTCTCAGTGTCGGAGCCCTTAACGTACTCTTGATTGTTGTTCTGGTAACTGTCGGCACGGTCGTGGGTGAACGAGGTATAGGAGCCGAAGCCGTTCTTAAAGATGTCGAGACCGACGGACTCCGTGAGTTGCCCGTGTCCGGAGACTCTGGTATCGCTGGTGACGCCGACCAACTGTTGTGTGGGCTGATCGGTAATGATGTTGATAACTCCGGCGATGGCGTCGGAGCCATAGAGCGAGGAGGCGGCACCGTCGAGGATCTCGATACGTTTGACGCGAGACATGCTGATGCGCGACAGGTCGACGTTGTTAGAGATGTCGCCAGAGAGTTTCTGGCCGTTGATGAGGATGAGGATGTACTTGTTGCCCAGGCCGTTGAGACGCAGGAAGGTTCCCATGGAGTTTGGAGCCATCGCCACCTGGGGCATCATGCGCGTCAGGGCACCGTCGAAGGTGGTGATACCTTGTTCGCGAATCTCCTGGGCAGAGAGGACGTGAACGGGCGTGGCGGTACTTTTCAAACGCTGATGGTGGCCGGAGCCGGTCACGACCACGGGGTTCAGATGATACGAACGGCTGACCACGGCGGAGTCCATGCGCTCCATCCTGTGGATCTGCGAGAAAACAGCGCCCCCCGGAAGGAGCGCTGCCATCAAAGCGATGAGTGTTTTATTCATGGAAACAAAGAGAATTCTTATTCTTCCGGATACATGCTGTGATAAGCATCCTCCAGGAACTCGGCATTCTTGGTGTGGTTGATCCATACCTGCAGCACGCCGGGGAGCTCGAGCAGTCCTAATGGGTGATTGTTGACAACAGGCACAATGGGCTCATAGTCCTTGTGGCCGAAGAACTCGAACCAACTGTTGTCCTCGCTCTCGGGATCCATCGGATTCCAGTATTCCTCACCCTGGCCGGCCATGTCGTTGTGAGCGTGGTCACCGGCGATGGACATCAGGGCATGGAGATAGAGCTTGCCGCTGGTGATGCCGTTCTCTTCCATTCGGGCCATCACGTCCTGCTTGTAGTTGTCGGGCATGTCGACGGTGCCCACGAAAAAGTTGGGGTTATAAGCCTGCAAGGCCTCCTCGAGCTGGGTGTAGCGGACGTTGGCCTTAAAGGTGTCGTAAGTGTCGGGGTTGCCGTGACCCATGAAGGCGACAGTACCGTCCTGAGCCTCGGTCGAATAGAGTGCGCTGAGTTCCTTGGCCACCTGAGGCACGTCTTTGTCGGGATCGCTGAGCAGAGGCAAGCCCAGGAAGATGGACTCGTTGGCCTCCAGGCGGGCCAGATAGTCGTCGTCGAGGTGGGCGCTAGCGATATAGCCGTTATTCATGAACTTCTTGACGGCAGCCACGACAGCGGCAAACTCCTCACCGGGGATGACCTGAAGCGACTGCACATAGATGGTGCCGTACTTGGCAGCGCCGATGGCGTGCAAGAGGTAACGGGGCTCGTAGTAGTCGCGGCGGACGATGTTGCCGTCGTCGTCGGTGTTCTCACCGGCACTGGCACGGTTGATGCAGATGTCGCTGGAGAAGGACATATAGACGTCGGCATTGGGGAATGCAGCCTCGTAGGCAGCCTTGGTCTTGTCGAAGGCCTGGAAGGCATTGTTCCAAGTGGAACCGAAGGCTACCAGGAGGACGGCAACGTTCTTGCCCGACTTGGCCTTCTGGTTGGCGACCATCTGGTCGTTGATGGTGTACTCAGACACGATGTTGTCGATCGTATCCGACTTGTCGTCATCGCCACAGGCGGTGAACATGGGGGCAACGAAAGCAATAGCAATCGCAGCCACGAGAAAAGACTTAATTTTCTTCATCATTTGAATGTTGTTTAGTGGATAAATTATTTTTTTTGACTTTCTTGCCGTAGTTGAACTTGATGCTGAAGGAGCCATAGACCGTGGTTCCCGACGTGTTGTTGCCCAGATGGTAGGGGCGCATGGTGCGGTCCACATAATTGAAGATGTTATCCACACCGAATTCGAGCCGGTAGGTCAGCATCTTGCCGGACTTGCCGAGGTCGTGGGTGGTGTTGATGCGCCAGATCTGATAGGGCTCGCCGTTGCCGTTGTTCTGATAGTAACGGGTGCTGCTGCCACGGGTTGAAAGGCTGACTCCCAGTCGATAGACGGGGGAGAACGTGTGACTGTACATGGCCGAAGCACTCCATTTGTGGTAGGCCGTGCCATCGATGACGACGGTGGTCATCTGGTCTTTGTGCTCATCGTAGAGATGGGCTTTGGTGTCGAGGTAACTGTAGGCAGCGTTCAGGCTCAGATCCTTCATGACCTTATACGACAGCGTCACATCCACGCCACAGGTACGGGCATCGTCCATGTTCTTATACATCCTGGCCTGCACCTTCGTGCTGCCGTCGCCCAGGTAGGCGGTGGTGACTCCGGCAGGAATCTCCCCTTCCGACACATTCACCAGGGCAATCATGTTGTCCAACTTGTTGAGATAGCCGGTGACGGCCAGCGTGAACTGACGGCCGCGATACTCGGCGTTGGCGGAGTAGTAGTTGCTGGTCTGGGGATTCAGATGGACGTTGCCGATGTTATAGAAGGTGCTGCTGCCCATCATGTGGAGATAGCGGTAGTGCAACTCCTTGACGGTAGGCGTCTTGAAGCCCTGACTCCATCCCAGGCGGAAGCGGAAGTCACCGGCAGAGATCATCGTGCTGACCTTGGGAGTGAGGCGGAAGCCGAAGTTGCGGTTGTCCACCAGGCGGAGGCCGGCGGTCAGGTTGAACCATCGCAGCAGGTCGAACTCATCCTGCACATAGAGGGCGGAGGTCCAGTCGTCGGCGGTTCCCGTCTCTGTGCGGTCTGGGGCATTCAGATAGTCGTAGCGGTATTCCAGGCCTGCGTTCAGCGTGTTCTCGTAAGGCAGACAGAAGATGCCCTTGAGCAGGCCCATCACCCGCTGCTGGTCGCTCTGCAACTTGCTCTGTCCGGGCATCATAGCCACAGAGAACCACTCGCCGTTCTGGTCGCCATATTCCTCACCGATGAGCAGCACATAGTCGTAGTGCCTGGCGGTATAGTCGTAGTAATAGGCGTGTTTGTTCCAGTCGACATCCAGCGACAGGCAGTTCCGCTGCACACCCTTGGAGGCATCGCTGAGATACCACTTGCCGCCGACAGATGCCGAGGCGTTGTTGTAACGCAGATCGTAGGTATAGACATCACAACTGGGGTGGGAGCCGTTGGTGGGGCGGAGGATGTTTTTCTTGTAGTAGGAGCCTTCGGCATAGAGTTCCAGATCGGAAAGCGGCTGATAGGTCAGGCGCTCTGCCAACTGCCAGTTGCGGAACTTGTTCACCGTCTTGTTCTTGCTGTCTGTCAGCACCATTCCCTCGGCATACTCCTCAGATGTGTTCTGCCATCCGTCGTTACGCTGCAACTGGAAGTTGGTCTGGCTGTTCACCTTGCCGATACCGAAGGCCAGCGTGTTGTGCTGGCGCAGGTCGTTGTGGGAGCCGTAGCGGGTGACATTGTCGGCATAGAGTCCCTTGTCAAGATGCTTCTTGGTGATGATGTTGATGACGCCGGCCATCGCATCGCTGCCGTAGAGGGCGCTCTGGGCACCCTTCACGATTTCTATCTTCTCGATGTTGTGGGGGTCGATGAGCGAGAGGTCGTTTTCACCGCCCACATCGCCATGAATGCGCTTGCCGTCGATGAGCACCAGGATATAACTGTTGCCCAGACCGTTCAACTGCATCTGTGAACCCATGTCGCCCTCGTTGAAGGCAAACGAGGCCGTCAGGCCGGCAAGGATCTCCTCCAGGCTCTTGCCGCCATACTGGCTCAGCATCTTGCTCGTGATGACCTCCGTCTGAACAGGCGCATCCTTCAGCAGGCGACGGGTGCCAGTACCTGTCACCACCACCTCCTGCAGGCTGTCCGTACGCCAGACATCCGTCTGGGCATAGGTGCCGACAGCCAACAACATCAGGCCAATAGCCAATGTCTGTCTTCGCATCATAAATCCTTCCTTTTCCGCACCGTATATTCCTGTACGGCCTTTTATTGCAGGCTTGACCTTATCGGTCGAGCCCTGCCTTGTCTCGGCAGAATCAGAGCAAGCTCTATTTTGCTCTCGCCTACGGCAGGTCTTCTGACTTTCCCCAGTCTGCTTTACCTTCCCGACTTCGTTGTCAGTGGCGTCATACAAGCAGACCTCTCTAAGGGGGATTACAGCTGCAGGTACAGTTCCGGACTCTCACCGGATTCCCTTACATCAGGCGGCATCAGCCGCCAGATTGCCATTTTTCTGTGTGCAAAGGTACAACTTTTTTGGATATATGATGCATAATTAATGGATTTTTTTTAATTTTGCAGCAGAAAACGTGATGATGACAGCAAAAAAGGCATTCCTCATAGCGGCTCCGACGAGCGGCTCTGGCAAGACAACGATTGCCAGAGGGCTGATGACATTGTTCACCAAAAAAGGCTATAAGGTACAGCCCTTCAAGTGCGGCCCGGACTATATCGACACGAAGTTCCACGAGGCAGTCTGCGGCCGACCCAGCATCAACCTCGATACATTTATGGCAACCCCAGAGCACGTCCGCGAACTCTTCTGGCATTATGGTGAAGATGCCGATATTTGCATCGTGGAAGGGATGATGGGGCTCTACGACGGATATGATCGCGACAAGGGTTCCTCTTATGAGATAGCCCGAGTGCTGGATATCCCCATCGTGCTGGTGGTCGATGCGAAGAGTGCGGCTTACTCGACGGCAGCCCTGTTGTCTGGCTTCGTTCATTTCAAGCCTCCCACCCCTCAGCCTGCGGCAGCCCCCCTCGGGCAGGGGGGCAATTTCCGCATTGCAGGCGTTATATATAATAAGGTGGGATCGGAGAGGCACTTTCAGATGCTGCGCCAGGTGTGCGACGACCTGAACATCGCCTGCTTGGGCTATCTGCCGAAGGATGCTTCGCTGGAACAAGGCTCGCGTTATCTGGGGCTCGACTATTCGGAAATGCCAGATACAAGTGACCTGGAAAGGCTTTTGGAGGTACATGTCGACTGGGAAGGACTGCTTAGCAAGGTATCTGTTTCTCCCCCTAAATTAGGGGGAGCTAGAGGGGGTCTGAACTGCCAGATGTCTGCGCTTGTTCAGACCACCCCGCCTAAAGGCACCCCTCCTAACTTAGGAGGGGAAAAAGTTACACTCGTGGCGCGAAATGCCGAGAGCTTCTCATTCCTCTATCAAGAGACACTGGACTATTGGGTCGACAAGAGGTTCTTCGACCCAGAGAAAGATGTTCCCGACTTCAACGGCATCGACCTGCTCTATCTGCCGGGCGGCTATCCCGAGAAGCATCTGGAGGCGCTGGCGCTGAATGAAGCCTGCCGCAAAGCCATCAAGGACTATGCGGAACAGGGAGGCAGGATCATCGCCGAGTGTGGTGGGATGATGTATCTCTGCGAGCGTATCGTTACTGACGAGGGCGACTATCCCATGTGTGGCGTGCTGCCCTACTCCATCACAGCCCGCAAAGCAGACCGCAGGCTCTCGCTTGGCTATCGTCGCTTTGAACTCGACGGCAAGGAGTATCGAGGGCATGAGTTCCATTATACGCAGTTTATGAGCGGTGAGGGGCAAGAGATGAGAGGTAAGAGATTATCCTCTGCCACCCAGGTCTATAATGCCAAGGGCGAGCCTGTCAGCACGCCCGTCTTCAAGTATAAGAACGTCTTAGCGAGTTATACGCATCTGTATGATTGGTTTACAGTTTACAGTTTACAGTTTACAGATGATTACTCTGCTGCATCTGAAGGGCTTGCCAGCAAATCAACTGTACGCTCGGCTTTGCCGCTTGCTTCTACAGGGACGCAAGAACTTAAACCGTCCGCTCGACCCGAAGGGGCGCTTTCCTCAGAAAGAACTGTAAACAAGAAATTAAACAGCGTCATGTTCGCAGGAACGGGCAGTGACGTTGGCAAGAGCATCGTGGCTGCGGCCTTCTGTCGAATCTTCAGGCAAGACGGCTACCAGCCTGCTCCCTTTAAGGCTCAGAATATGGCCCTCAACTCCTATGCCACTCCTGACGGTTTGGAGATAGGTCGTGCCCAGGCCGTACAGGCCGAGGCAGCAGGCATCCCCTGCCATACGGACATGAACCCCCTGCTGCTGAAGCCCCAGAGCGACCATACCTCGCAGGTCATACTCAACGGTCGCCCTCTGGGCAATAAGGATGCCTATGATTATTGGAGGGGCGGTCTGAACGAGCGCATTGACTATCGCGCAGAAGTCTGCAACGCCTTCGACCGTCTGGCTTCACGCTATAACCCCATCGTGATGGAGGGCGCAGGCAGCATCGCAGAAATCAATCTGAAAGACCGCGACTTGGTGAATATGTCGATGGCCCGTCACGCTAAGGCTGATGTCATCCTGGTAGGCGATATCGACCGTGGGGGGGTGTTTGCATCCGTCTATGGCAGCATCGCCTTGCAATCGCCAGAAGACCGAAAACTTATCAAGGGCATCATCATCAATAAGTTCCGTGGGGATATGCGTCTCTTTGAGGAGGGACGCAAGATGCTGGAAGATCTCTGTGGCGTGCCTGTCCTGGGTGTCATACCTTATTATAAAGATATACATATCGAGGAAGAAGACTCTGTGGCGCTGGCTCAGAAGTCGTTCGAGATGCAGCAGGGCAAGGTGAATGTGGCGGTCATCATGCTGCAGCACCTCTCCAACTATACCGACTTCGATGCCCTCGAACAGGATCCACGCATCCATCTCTTCTATACGAACAACGTGGACGATATCCACAAGGCGGACATCATCATCCTGCCTGGCACAAAATCGACGCTCCACGATCTCTATGAACTGCGCCGTAACGGCTGTGCCCAGGCCATCATCCAGGCTCATCGCAATGGTGCTTCCGTATTGGGCATCTGCGGCGGCTACCAACTCATGGGCGTCGAGGTTTGCGATCCCAACCATGTGGAGGGCGACATCGGGCGCCTCCCAGGCCTCGGCCTCCTGCCCGTCACCACCACGATGAGCGGCGAGAAAATCACCCGTCAAGTGGAGTTTAGTGTTTTGTTTACAAAAAAAAACTTAAAGGGCTACGAGATTCACATGGGGCAGACCCTTCCTTTTGGCCAAGCCAAAGCCTCGCCCCTATTGCACCTTTCCGACGGTCGTCAGGATGGCTACATCGTCGACAACAAATGTATGGGCACCTACGTTCACGGCATCCTCGACAATGCTTCCTTCGTGGACTTCCTCTTGCAGCCCTTTGCTGAGAAACTGAGCCAGACGAAAGCCTCTTTCGACTATCAGGCCTTCAAAGAAGAGCAATACGACAAACTCGCTGACCACGTTCGCCAGTATGTCGATATGCAGCGAATCTATAAAATCCTCACCCATGAATAATCCCTTCTCCTTACCTATTTCACGATTAATTCTGACATGCTCTATCCTTTATGGCATGAGTGTATGTTCTCAGGCTGACAACGTCAGTTTGCAGTTTCGTATCCTTGGCGGCGAGTTGAGCAACTCGGCAGCAACGTCGGTGGAGGACATCGATGAGGTATTGCCACGCATGAAGACGCTGGGGCTGAACACGGTGCTCGCGCCTGTCTATTGGGAATTCCTCGAACCCGTAGAGGGGCAGATGGACTTTACGCTTGTCGACCGTACCATCGACGTAGCCCGACAGCAGGGGCTGAAGATTGTGCCACTCTGGTTTGGGGCATGGAAGAACTCTATGTCTTGTTATGCTCCGGCATGGTTCAAACGTGATGTGAAGCGGTTCCCCAGGGCCATGACCGCCGAGGGGAAGCAGATGGAAATAGCCTCATGCTTCAGCGACGATGTCTTGCAGGCCGACCTGAAAGCCTTCTCTGCGCTGATGCGGCATATCAAGGAGCGCGACCCGCGGCGCGAGGTGGTCATCATGATGCAGATAGAAAACGAGATCGGCATGCTGGAGTCGGCTCGCGATCATTCTCCGTTAGCAGAAAAGGCTTATCATCAAGAACGGTGGGCAGAGCGTTACGGCACGGACGAATATTCCGACGAGAAGTTTATGGCACTGAGTTACGCCCGCTATGTGGAACATCTGGCCAAGGCCGCCCGTGAGATTCACGACATGCCGCTCTATGTAAATGCCGCGATGAACAGTCGCGGGCGCCGGCCGGGCGAATACCCATCGGCAGGACCCTTGGCTCATCTCATCGACTTCTGGCATGAGGGGGCACCCAGCATCGACCTGCTCGCCCCCGACATCTACGACACGGGCTTCAAATCGTGGTGTGCACAGTATGCGATGCCTCTGCGTCCGCAAGACGGGCAACGGACGGGCAACGGGACGCCGGGGATTGGCGGAAACATCAAGAACCGGCTCTTTATCCCTGAGAGCCGTTGTTGCGAGAACAGCGGCGTGCGCGCCCTCTATGCCTTCGGCGAGCATCAGGCACTCGGTTTCTCCCCCTTCGCCATCGACCAGGCCAGTCCTGAAGATACAGAATCCGTTACAAAAGCCTATTCGCTGTTGCGGCAAGTATCCCATGTGAAGCAGACAGAGAATACCTGGGGATTGCTCTTCGATCAGGAAGACCGGGAACGCATCATCTGCGACGAAGGCGTGATGATGACCTGTCGCCACTTCTTCACCCTTCCATGGGATCCCCGCGCCACCGACGGCAGCACGTGGCCAGAGGGCGGCGCCATGCTCATCCGTCTGGGTAAGTACGACTATCTGTTGGCGGGCAGCGGTGTGGTCGTCGACTTCAAGACACCTACTGAGAAGCAGCAGGAGGAAAAGAAACAATTAGGTGAAGATGGCTTTGCTGAAGCAGGCGGAAATAAAAGCCCAAAAGTGAACAAACACTTCAATGGCAAACGCCTAGGTCTCCTCTCCGTCGATGAAGTCTGCATTTCGGATGACGGCACGATGCAGTATCTCCGTCGCCATAACGGCGACCAGACCCACCAGGGCCGTCATGCCCGTATCAGTGTCGGCGAGTGGAAATTACTGCACATCAGGCTCTACGAATATTAAAAACGGCCTGTTTATTCTTGCCCTGTTGCCTGTTTATATTCCAATAGCCGCAGTTGCAGATCCGCATAGGCATCTGTACGGCGGTCGAGAGACTGCTGATAGAGCATCTGGGCTTCGAGCAGGTCGCTCATCTTAGAGATGCCGGCCGCGTAATAGTTGCGATTAAGGCGCAGGTTTTCCTCTGACTGTTCGATACTTCGCTGAGCCAGAAGCAACTGTTGGTGCGACTCTTCTACCCCATTCCAGGCATTTTGCATACGGATCTGCAGCTGTTGGGCGTTATCCTCTAACTGTTCTACTGCCTTTTGGTGCTCTATCTTGCGGCGCTTGATAGCGTGAGAACCGCCCCACCAGTCGGAGATAGGAACACTGACGGTAGCAAACACCATCCCAAATGAATGATTGTTGTCCAGCAGATTATGGTAGTTGTAGCCCGCGCCAACAGCAACTGATGGCAGGTTCTGGCCAACGGCCATCTTTTTCTGGAGACTTGTGGCTTCCACCTGTTTGCCAAGCAGTTGATATTCTGCAGTTCCCAATAGTGCCTGACGATGGTCTTGCTTGGTAACTAGTGGTGAAGTAACATCAGACTGATAGGATATGACGAACGACGTATCGCGCAGGCCGCAATACTGCGACAGCAACAGACGAACAATGGAGATG
>Ga0247611_10005941_pt1 | contig 15844 bp, 26 predicted proteins | sample 177DNAGHGhighgp2_FD_192422 | JGI IMG/M metagenome (GOLD analysis project Ga0247611, IMG submission 192422) | Sheep rumen microbial communities from Palmerston North, Manawatu-Wanganui, New Zealand - 1770 DNA GHGhigh gp2 | ecosystem: Host-associated > Mammals > Digestive system > Stomach > Rumen...
CCGACCATCAGATCAGGGTAGGCGAAGGTCTTCGTCTGAGATAAAACAAATCATGCAGGCCCAAAAGCCTGCATGTTTTATTTCTGAGCGGAATACGGGAATCGAACCCGCCTCCCAGGCTTGGGAAAATTAAACATTATCTGAGTAGGACTGATTTTCAGTCACTTACCGAGTGGTCTGATGCTTGCTGTGCTATTTGCTGACTATTCAAATTATATTCTTAGTCAAACCTTACATAAGATGGTTCTTTCTCTCTATTTTCATCATAGTAGCCATCCTTTATTTCTTCTGCCATAGTACCAAGAGAAGCTTGGCGAGCATCGTCTATAAGTCTTTTTGCTATACTGTCAAGGCCATCATCGTGCGCATCTCTCGCATTAAGAAGCATTGCATAAACATGGGCATAATATTCTCTAAAATCGTAGGAATAATTACCTTTTGCATAGGTATAAGCCCATTTAATTAGATCTTCTAAATTGCTTTCTTTTTGCACAATAGCATTTGCAAAATCTTTTGTAAATTCTACTTCTTTATCTGTCATATTTCTATTTGTTTAAGTCAATAATCCTTTTGAGTACATCGGCAAGTTCAATACTAAGAGCAATGCGTTTCTGTTCAATTTCAGATACATTGCGGGTGTCTTGCTGCTGTTTTTTGCCCAAAACAATGTAATACAAGTCTGCGTCTGGAAAGTTCTCAATGAACCTTGCCAGCCTATCCGAACCTATCTCACCTCCAGCGGATAAGAATCCGTTGGAATAGCCGCATTGTGTTTCTACGGACTTCACAGCGAGTTGATGCTCAGAGATATATTCCCTGATCCTCGACTTTGCTGTTGGTGAATTTTCTATTTTCTTACTCATAACACTTGTTTTTTATTGTTAAAATTAGAAAATAAACCAATTAAATCTTGGTTATAATAGAAAAAACACCTATCTTTGCAGCGTTGTTTATCCCAAAACAACAAAACAAATCAAGGTCGGAGGCGAATTTAACCCGCCTCGTAGCACATTTCACACCGCAAAGATAGGGAAATTTTCTAATCCGACCAAATTTTTAATAGAAAATATACAAACAATAGATGAAAATTAACGTAAATGACATCAAGAACATCAAAGTTGGCAAGCCTTTGATCGCTGCTTTGGGAAGCAGACTTGAGTGTAATACTTGCCGTAATCTCGTGTCCTACGTCAATAATACTTATCCTGTTGATGGTCATAGGTATAGTGTGCACGTCACAAAAGAGAATGTTGTGCAGATAAGTCTTATTCCGTCATGAATACAGCGAAGGTTGACACAACAAAGCTCTGGCTTTCAAGCCGTGAAGCTGCAAAGTACCTCGGAGTCAGTAAAGACTGGTTCGATAAAAGACGCGAGGATGGTACTCTGCATTATTCCAAGGTCGGGAACACCATCTTCTACATCAAGAAGGAAGTTGATGACCTGATCAGGAATAATGCTGTCTCTGGGAAACAAATATTCAGAAAAGTAATTTGACATAACGCATAATAAAGTACATCATAGGCTTTACAGAACGTCGTGAGACATTCGCCTCAACTCAGATTAACAAAGCAATAGTTTCATAGGCTTGCAATGCCCGCTGTGACAGTTCGCATTGCTTTTTTCAAAAGGATGAATAGCTCAGTTGGTAGAGCGTCGGTCTCCAAAACCGAAGGTCGTAGGTCCGAGTCCTGCTTCATCTGCAAGCCAATTTTTCAGCAGTGCCGATGATGTCTGTGTGGCGAACAGAAGGAGGCCGGGATTTGCTACGTGGCTAACAGTCGCATGGCTTTTGAGGATTCGATGTTTGAAGATGCTTTTATCCTCGCGATGATGACGGCCACGTTTGTTCTTTGACTTATTGACACAACAAGGATAAAGAAGTTAGGATGATATAGATTCATCAAGTAATTAATCAATATTAGCCCCTGAAAAGGCAGGGGTGGGGTGAAAGTCCCTACGAACGAGTTATACCGAATTGCAAAATGCCTCCGTCGGGAGGCATACCTCAGAATAGCTCAGTGGTAGAGCGTCGGCAACAATAGCTGTTGTATTTGCCATAATTGATACTATATAGCCGAAGGCCGGGGGTCCGAATCCCTCTTCTGAGACAAAAACCAAAAGAATATGCAGATAGATGTATCGAAGACTAATTGGGATTCTATGATGTCTCTCATAGATAAGGCCGTGACGATCATTCAGCAGGGTAATCCGACAAATAAGGAATACAATGTTGCTCGTCAGCTCAGACAAACGAAGAAAAGTATCATCCGTAAACTCGAAAAGCAAAATGGCAGAACGGAAAAAAGCTGAGATATGTTTCTGTCATGACTGCTTTCGCGCTAAGATGCTTCAATATGAGTTTGATCCAGTTCTTGCGGAATGTGATGACGGAACAAGAAACGTTGCTTCGTGGCCAGTGATGTGTGCCAGGCATTTAGATATTCCTCCCAAAACGATTCGGTGCATCGAGAATCTACCAAAGAAGATAGGAATTTAAAGTTTAATCACTTTTTGATATGTTACTACCGAAGATGACTCACTCCGAAGAACGGACGGAGATTCTGAAAGACCTTCCAAACGTTGAACGTTGGAACGAACACCGTGAAAGGGATTTCAGACGATTATCCTTCAAGATGAAGGATTTTCCAAAGTACGTGTTTGCGGAGTATGTATCTCCGCGAAAGAACAAATGGCTCGTCAGCACGAGGATAATAGGGAAAGACCTGTTTGCATCTACTTATGGTGTCTTACAGGTACTTAATGGCCTTGTACTGCATCAGGTCTTCTGTGGCTATAAAGAAAATAATTTCTCGACGATCTGCACATTTATTCCGCATTTCTTCGACAGATATAGGGAATATAATAAACTCAATCTTAAAGGAATCCCGCTGATTAAGCAACTTCTGAAAGATGATTGCTCTTTCAATGTTGACAGGACACAGGAGATTTCTGGGAGAAAGGAATTGGATAAAGACTACAACATACATTGTTGTATGCAGAATGGTGTCGGACTTGGTTACGAAATAGGGCGAAAGCACTATCTGATAAAGACCTTTATCACTTATGATATGTCGAGGGGAAGGCAGAAAAAAATATTTGAAGCAACCCGCGATGACTTCACAAGAAAGTTGGATCAGAGGGCTTCTATTTCTGTGCCGAGACTTGGCCAGCCTATCCCTATCCTTCTATCAGAAAATGACATTAAAAAAGCCATTCGTAAGTTTGGCAAAACATAGTATTCACATTTTAATAACAACAGCTTATGCAGAAAGTATTAGGCCAGGACATCAAAGACTTGGAAGAGAGGAAGAATTTTCTTATCGACAATGCTGATGGTGTCGAAGAAATGGACTACCACAAGTCCTATGAGTCTGAGGAACTTGAGCAAATGAAGACGGAGTTTGCGAACAAACATATCCGTATTGCTGCGCTCGAAGATCAGATTGCTGATTTCAAGGAGGAAATCAACAAGGAACTCAAGCCTCTCAAGGAGGAAGTCAAGAACTTACGTGAAGACCTCAAGTCGAAGGGTCGCACCGTTCACGAGAAAGTCTATCGTTTTCTTGATGAAGAGGAACGAATGGTTGGCTTCTACAACTCCGAGGGCGTGCTTATCTCTTCACGTCCCGCACGTCGTGACGAACTACAGAAGACTATTCAGGCAGAACTTCGTGTCGCTGCCAATCACTAACATCTTAATTTATTTGTAACATGGATCCAGAGAAACTTAACATTTTTTTCCCAGAAGGGAAAGACAAGGCAGAGTTAGTTATCCGTCAGGTGAATGACGAAGTGAAGAAAGAACTTCCAATTCTTGAGCCTGACAAAGTATCAATCAGTGGTAACATCACGGCCATCTTCGATTTCCTTGAGAAGCGTTGGATTGCGGAAGACCATCAGATCGACCACTGCCGTACTCACATTCTTGTTGACCGTGACAATCTCAAGATGACTCTTGTTGTCAATGAAACTGACTCACGCAACAAGAAGACGGTGATAGGCACCATCCAACTTTCTCGTCAGTACATCGCTTTTGGTGTTAATAAGAAGTTGTGGGAGTCAACTGACCTCGGTAACTTCTTCCGCATCAACCGTTCTTACTTCGAGAAGAAGGAAACCAACATGTCTCTTGTCAATCTGCTCAAGCGTTTCACAGCCAAGGTAAATACAGAGGTTGAGCGAGAAGAGAAGGATAACGGCTCTGTTACAGATGTATATCGTAAGGTTGTCGATTCCAATCTTCCAGAGTCTTTCGCTGTTAGGATTCCTATTTTCAAAGGTTCTCAGCCGGAAGTGTTCACTATTGAGATCATCGCTCATGTCGAAGGAAGACATGCCGTGCTCGAACTGATTTCTCCTGATGCAGAGGCAATCGTTGAAGATGTCCGTGACAAGCTGATTGACGAAGAGATTGCAAAGATCCGTGAGCTGGCTCCTGAGATTCCAATCATCGAGGTTTAACTATCAGAGCAGGGGCTTCGGCCCTTGCTTTTTCTTATGAAAGAAGGTCAGTATTATTATCGTCCTCATCGCAGGATGTGGGGAGTCTGGATAAACCACAACCACCCGAATGGTGTTTCCACAGGAGAATTTGTTGAAGACTTCCCGACAAAAGGTGATGCTATCCGTTTTGTCTATGAGAAAAACGGTTGGGACTTAAAAAATTCAGTTATAACAAATTAAAAAATCAGTACAATGAAAGAAGAAAGAAAGAGTGCGATAACTCCGCACATTGAAAATTTAATGAACGAGTTGACTCCTATCGTAGAACAGAGTGGGGGGGGGTAAAATCGGTGTTGTAGTTTTCGCTTTCGATGAAGGTGAGAAAGAAGAAGACGGCGTAATGTGCCAGGCGATGCTTCTTGGTAACAAAGGGGTTATGATCCGTGGAATAGCAAAAACGATGGATAAAAACGATGACGTAAAAGATGTCATCGAAGAATCGAACAGATTCCACAAGTTCATGAAGAATCCGCTTGCCGGACTTCTTGGTATGATTGACAAATTAGATAAATAACAAGTGCCCCTCCGGGGGCCCTTTAATCCTATTATAATTATAAATGAATAACATCTTAGAAACACTAAAAACTGCTCCACATGAGCAGATTCCAGACCTCGCACACGATAAGTTTGTAGAGGTTTATTCACAGAAGTTTGGCAGTCAGAATGCCGAGGTGTTCTTTGAGGAGCAGAAGAATCTCTTCATAGCCGAAATGGCAAGCGGTTCCTATAAGGACTTCCTCAAACAAGCCGATGGCGCATCTATCTATTTCGCTTTCCTGTTCCTTGCCATCAACGGACTTTCCATTGAGAAAGGTTCAACCACTACTTGCTATCTTGAATGCAAGCGAGTGAAGGTTGGTGAGAGGCAAGGATCGGACGGCAAAAACTATCCTGTCTATCAGCCCAATGCCGTGATTTCTGTCACAGGATATGGTGAGATTATTCTTCGCCAGAGAGCAGGACAGATCACATCTGTTGACTCTCCAAAGGTTGTGTATGACTGCGACACCCTCCGCTTTGGTGAGCGTGAGGGTAAGTCTTTCCTCGAATACGAGAAGTGTATTCCGCGCCCCAAAGGCTCTAAGGTCATTGCCTGCTATATCCGCATCGTCAAGAAAGACGGAACGATTGACTATTTTGTCCTTGACACAGACGAAATTCTCCGTCTCAAACAATATTCTGGCCGTGCCAATAAGTATTGGGACGATCAAAGACATCAGTACATTGAACGACCAAACGCCCTCTATGGCAAGGAAGAAGACTGCTCTGATATAGACACTGGCTTCTTGAAGTCGAAGACTGTTAAGCACGCTTTCAAAGGCTACCCGAAACTTAGCATCGGTGCTGGTGGTGCGCTTGAGGCTGACAAAGATATTGAGCAGACTCCGGCACCTGAGATTCAGGGCGGCGACACTCCTGTTGATGGAGTCAAGGCACAGACAGACGATAACGATCCATTCAATCAGTAAATCATGGCAGAAAATCAGTTACAGACAATCGTAAAGCAGTCTGCGGAAGTCACAAAGAATGTGGCTTCCATCAAGACTGACATCACCAACGCAATTCAAGAGAACAACACTTCCCTGCAGAATTGTATCAAGGCTGGCGAAGGACTACTTGCTCAGTCTGGTGAAATGACCGACGAACTCGATGCTCAGATTGCTTCCTTCATCAAGAAGGCATCTGCTACGAAGAAGGCAATGACTGAGCGACGCAAGGGAGTTACGCAGGTCTTCGACATGGTAAAGACAGGCTTCACAAAAATGGAGAATCTTCTTGATCCAAAGTCAGAAGAGAGTGTAGTCTATAAGTTACAGAAGAAGCGCGACGAATATGCCGCTTACAAACTTGAGCAGCAACGTAAGGAAGAAGAAGAGCGTAAGCGTATGGCTCGTATCGAAGCTGCCAAGACTCAACTCCACGACGATGTTATCTCCGTCTGCAATCAGATTATCACGGAGAAGACATCGCAGGCTCTCGACCAACTCAATGACAAGTTCCGGCTTCTGACTCTCGATAATGCCAAAGTCGTAAAGAAGGAAATCGCAGACTTCCCGACTGAGATCAAACTTGGCCAGTTCCTCGCAGAGCGAAAGCCGTCATACTCTCAGGAGGTTGCAGAGGATGATGCACGTCAGATTATGAATGCTGCATACAAGGAATGTCACGATGCACTTGTGAAATCCTACACGGATTCAGTCGCACAGACAAAGCAGGATATTCTTGACACCTTCGACTCGAAGATTGCAGAACTCCAGGAGCAGAAACGTCTCGAAGACGAACGCAAGGAGGCTGAGCGTAAGGCCAAAGAAGCCAAGGATGCGGCAGAGAAAGCCGAGGCAGAGGCCAAGGCCAAGGCTGCTGAAGAGGAAAAGAAAAAGCGTGAAGCCGAACTGAAAGCCGCCGAAGAAGCCGCTGAAAAGGAACGTCAGGCCAAGGCCCTTGAAGAGCAGAAGAAGCGTGAAGAGGAAGAGCGTCTGCGTAAGGCACAGGCCCAAACTCAATCACTCTTCGACCAGACACCTACGGTTTCCGCACCTGTCAAGGCAAAGGTTTCTCACCACATAGAGATTGATAATCCCAAAGGCTACATTGCTGTCATTCAGATGTGGTGGACGCATGAGGGTTCCAATATGTCTCTCGAAGATCTGGCGAAGAAACTTGGCTTTATGGTCAAAGCTTGCGAGAAGTTGAAGAATAAGGAAGACGTTTCGGTTACTGATCCAAACGTCCACTATGTCGAAGACATTGTAGCAAAATAGTATGGATGCGTATTACTCTCGAAGTGAGGTCTCTAACTCAGACCTCACTTCCCTCAAACTCCAGTTGCATCCTCAGTTGGATTTCGTCAAGCCGAAAGACAAGAAGAAAGCGTTTCATCTTGGCACCCTCGTTGATGGACTTGTTACAGAGCCAAAGAACTGCAATCACTTCCGTTATACCGTCGGTGACGAACAGTACACCAAAGACGAATGGGAGTGGGGAAAGAAGCAACTCGACAAACTGCGCAAGGCTTCTGCCAAGGATCCTTTCTTGGCTTATGTCCTGGCAAATGCCGTTGGTCAGAAAGTCTTCGTCAATCCATGTCAGCACTTTGACTTGGGCTGTTACAGTTTCTCTTTGGCTACACGTTGCAAGTTCGACTGGCATCTGGGATTGTTTGGTGGCGACCTCAAGACGGTCACTGCATCTACACAGGACCAGTTTGAGGCTGCTGTGGATTTCTTCGATTGGGATAGGAGCCGGGCCTTCTACATGGATCTGACACATTCCATTGATCCACGATTTGGTAATCAGGATTTCATCTATGGAGTCTCGAAGACGGCCAACAAAGTCTTCTATAAAAAGATTGTCCGAGGCGATGAAACATATCTCCGAGGAAAAGAGAAATACGAAGAGTTGGCCTTTAAATATTGGCTATTCACATAATCATCATAACATGGAAATAATTGATATAATCAAAGATTGTACTATTGCCAATGGCAATATCATCAAGTTACCTGATGTGCAGCTTGATCGTGCCGACTATCTCAAAGTCAAGAAACTGATGGAAAGCAACGGTGGAAAATGGAAGGGCGGCAAATGCCAGGGGTTTCTTTTCAACACCACAGATGTAACACCAATCCTTATACGTCTGCAAGGTGGCGATCTGTCAGACCGCAAGAAGAAATTTCAATTCTTTGCTACACCCCCAAATATTGCAATGCGTCTGGCTGTCAGGCTTGGTGATGTCAGTTCAAGTGACCGCATTCTTGAACCAAGTGCCGGTACTGGATCCTTGGTTAAGGCTGTGCTTGACGAATGGCCCGACTGTATTGTTGACTGCTACGAGCTGATGCCTGAAAATCGTTCTGAACTTGAGAAGATAAATAACGCTCATGTACTTGGTGACGATTTCCTTACTGCAGAAGTTGGAATGTACGACAAAATCATTGCAAACCCTCCATTCGCCAAGAATCAGGACATCTTGCACGTAACAAAAATGTGGGAGCATCTTAACAAGGGTGGTCAGATGGCTGTCATCATGAGTTGTCACTGGCAGTTTGCTCAAGATAAAGATAGTGTTCGTTTCAGAGAGCTTGTGTATAATGTAAATCATGACATCACTACACTTCCTGCCGGATCATTCAAAGAAAGCGGTACAAACATCGAAACCGTAATGCTTGTATTATGGAAGAATTAAAGTAGTCCCGTTGGCAGCGGTATCTCCGCTGCTCCTATTCACCAAAAATTAGTAATATGGCAAAATACAATCCTTACCCTTATCAAGAAGAAGGCATAGCCAAGACTCTTGAAATGAAACGCTGCATCAACGGCGACGAAATGGGACTCGGCAAGACTGGCCAGGCAATCGTCTCTGTGGCCCGTGCAAAGGCTACTCCGTGTCTGGTAATCTGTCCTGCATCCCTCAAAGTGAACTGGCAACGCGAGGTCGAGAATTTCACAGATCTTCGCCCGCTGATTCTCACAGACTCCATCAAATCCACATTCCCCTATTTCATAGGGCAGATGAATCTCTACGACGTGGTTATCGTCAACTACGAATCTCTCAAGAAGTATTTCGTAGTCAAGGCTGACAAAGGCGCGAAACTCAAAGACATCGTTTTCCAGAATGTCATTCGTCAGTTCAAGTCCGTCATTATCGACGAGTCACACCGCTGCAAGAATCCTGCCACGGCAACAGCCCGATTCTGCATGGGCATCTGTCAAGGCAAAGAGTATATCAATATGCTCACTGGTACTCCAGTAGTCAATGACACAATGGACCTCGCTACGCAACTCTGCATCTTAGGCCGCATCAACGACTTCGGAGGCTATTCAAATTTCGTCAACACCTATGGCGAAGGGAAACACCTCGAAGAGTTGAATGCCATTCTCCATAATTCATGCTATTTCCGTCGTGCTAAGACTGAGGTCCTTAAAGACCTTCCAGAACTGACACGATCAAAGGTAATCACCGAACTGTCGAATCAGGAAGAGTATGACTTATGTGAGCAGGATTTGAAGTCATGGCTACAGGAATACCGCAAGCTCTCTGATCAGGAAGTCAAGAAGAAGATGCGGATGCAGGCTTTAGTAAAGTTTATGAATCTCCGCAAGATTGCTGGCCAAGGCAAAGTCGAGGCTGCTATCTCATTCATACAAGACACGTCAGAGCCTATTGTGGTCTTCGCAGAGCATCATGACATCGTTGATGCTTTAGTCGAGGCCATCCCCGATGCCGTATGCGTTACAGGTCGTCAGAATGCAGTTCAGAAGCAAGCTGCTATAGATGCCTTTCAGGCAGGCCAACGTCGCGTCATCATCTGCTCCATAAAGGCCGCTGGTGTAGGATTGACATTGACTGCATCATCAAACGTACTCTTCGTTTCACTTCCTTGGACGTTTGCCGATTTGTCTCAATGTGAGGCACGTTGTCATCGCAATGGTCAGAAAAATGCTGTGAACTCTTGGATCCTTATAGGTAATCGTGGAGAGAGAGGCACAATAGACTCTTATCTCTACTACCTAATAATGAAGAAGGGTTCTATTGCCTCTAAGGTTACAGGAGCAGTAGATGATGCCCTCAAAGACACGAAGTATTTCGATGAACTGGCAGACTTATTCTTAAACGGAATAAGTGAATAGTCTCTACGCCGCTCTTTTCAGCGGCTCTAACACTAACATCATAAACAAATAAAAATAGTAATCATGGAATTAACAGGTAAAATTATTGCTGTACTCCCTGCACAGTCTGGAGTATCAGCCCGCACGGGAAATCCTTGGATGTCTCAGGACTACGTTATCGAAGTTCCTGGCCAGTACCCTAAACGTTGCGTATTCAAACTATTCGGTGAGGATCGCATCAGGCAGTTTAATATCCAACCAAACGAAGATTTAACTATCCAGTTTGATATTGATGCTCACGAGTACAATGGCCGTTGGTTCAACGAAGTAAGAGGCTACAATGTTATTCGTCAAGGACAGCAGCAAGCCGCTCAACAGCCTGATATGTTCGCCGGTCAGCAACAATCTGCACAGGCCCCTGCAGCAAATCCGTTCCCTCCTGCACAAGAACAAAATAACGCTGATGATCTACCATTTTAGCGTATGAAGTTAAATTTGCTCAACACTCGTGAAGGTCTCAAACCGATGTATGATGAAGACTACGACGAGAAGAAGAAGCTGAAAATCGGTGAGGTTTATGAGGCTGAGATACGCCAGCCTCGTAACCTCCGTTTTCATCGAAAGTATTTTGCCCTTCTGAGGTGTTCGTGGGAATATCTTGACGAGAAGAAGCAATCCTTCTTCAACAATGACCTTGAGGTGTTTCGCAAAAGCCTCGAAGTCACTTCGGGATGGTGTGAGCCAGTTTACAATATCTCAATGAAATCATGGCTTCACGTCCCGAAATCTATCAGTTTCGAGAAGATGACCGAAGAGCAGTTCAATACATTATATAATAATGTACGCGACATTCTCTTCTCCGTGATCATCCCGAATATCTCTCAAGAAGAGTTTAATAAGAATCTAAAGAACTTTCTATAATATATGTGCAAAGGATTCAAGCAAATATCCAATGACTTCTTTGAAAGCGACTATTGGCGTCAATCCCGTACTTACAATGATTGCGAAGCTGTCCTTGACATTATCAGTCAAGTCAGATTTGAGGCATCTGAGCATTCTGCTCGTATCGGAGGTCGCGAAGTTACATGGAGCCAGGCCGAGTGGCCTGCGTCTGTTCGATTCCTTGCTGCAAGATGGAAATGGTCTGAAAAGAAGGTAAGGGTGTTCCTGGCTCAACTGAGACGCAAAGGTATCATTGAGACAAACGACTCACAAGGTGTCAACGTAATCAAACTCAAGAAATACCTTATTCTTGTCGAAGATGAAGACAAGGGCACAACAAAGGACACAACAAACGAATTGATAATCAATGAGTTACAGGCTTTAAGGGCACAGCTTGGGGCACAACCCCCAGACAATGGGCACAGCAAGGGCACAAAACATAATAATGGAGAAATAGATTTATTTCCCCCTTTATCCCCCAAAGGGGAAACTGTTTATGATTGGTCGCTTTTGTCTGACGATATGAGAATAGTTGCAGAAGAATGGCTAAAGTACAAGCGAGAGAAAAAGCAGACGTACAAACCATCTGGTTTTAAGACATTCTGTAAGCGACTCATTCAGCTCAGCGGCAATGATCCATCTACGGCAAGACTTATTATTGAGCAGTCTATGGCCAATAATTACTCTGGAATTTTTGAATTAAAGAATAGAACAAATGAAGCAACCTCAGCAAATATCCGCAATAATCAAAAAGGACACGTTGCCGACGGCGACGTACATGAGCAGTCCCTCAGAATCATTGGCCGTCTCTCAGCAGAGGGCAGCGATAGTGATTAAGAGGTTTGGCGACTCTGATTCTTTCTTGAAGAAAGTCAGCCCGTCCACACAGACTGCATTTGCATCGCACCCTGATAATGCCGTGATGGGCGATTATCCTACACTGACAGATCTCAAGCAAGCATACGGAAAGAACTTTGCAGCCATCTGGCTTGTGCCTCAGATTGACAATCTGACGCTTTTCACTGGCGCAAAGAATATAACGGAGCAGCAGCATGAGGAACTGGCAAAGATAATTGCTGCAGAATATGGTTATCTCAAGGTGACTGAGTTGCTTCTGTTTTTCCATCGTTTCAAGGCGGGACACTACGGGCGCTTCTACGGCTCAGTTGATCCTATGGTAATCACTTGTGCACTTCATGACTTTATCAAGGAGCGCAATATATTCATAGACCAATATGAGCGTGAAAAGAAAGAACGTGAAGCAGAATCGAAACCGAAACTTCCGACAATGACTCATGAAGAATATCTCAAACTAATAGAACAAGAAAATGAAGATCAAAATACTTAATTTACAGCAACTACAGGAGAATATAGCTGAATACAAGGCTATGTTTCCTCAGAACTATTTGAGTCTTGATGATGTTTACAGATTCCTTGAAGCCGATTACAGAGGTGGAATTACTCTAAGTGTTTTCGGTATATCTGTAAGTGATGAATGGCTGGATAAGTGTTATAGTTTTAGGTTTGTTCATGACGACGATGAAATAGTTTACGAATACATGGGATTATATAAGTGTTAGGATATGAGAAGTCAAGAAGATATAGAATATTACGAAAGACGTAATAACATACTTCACAGCAATATAATAAGTTCAATTTGTCTCGTGGCTTTTGTTATCATTGTTGTGATACTTGTCATACTTAAAATATTTGGGCGCGTATGATAAAGTTATCTAATATCTCTATTTCTATATGCGGAAACAGAGTGAGATATGCCACAAATGATGATTTCCCAGGACATCTTGAACTGACTGATCATAAGGGCTATGTCCGTGACGAAGGAAAAGTAATAGAAGGAACTGCATACACTTTCCAGCCTTATAGCACAAAGTTTCCTCCAGTCGGTTTCATTAAAAAGAAACTGGATGAAATAACTCTCGAAGACATTAAATCAATATATAATGGATAAAATAAAACTACTCTACATCGACCTCTTTTGCGGAGCCGGTGGCACTTCTACTGGTGTAGAACATGCACAACTCAATGGAGAAAAATGCGCAAAGGTGATTGCATGTGTCAATCACGATAAAAATGCTATACTCTCTCATGCAGCCAATCATCCAGATACGCTGCATTTCACAGAAGACATTCGTACACTTGATCTTACAGAACTTGTGTCTCACACAAAGAAAATGAAATTAAAGCATCCTGATGCTTATATCGTATTATGGGCGAGTATAGAATGTACAAATTTCAGTCGTGCAAAAGGTGGTAAGCCTCGTGATGCTGACTCTCGAACGCTTGCTGAACATCTTTTCAGATATATCGAAGCCATTAATCCAGACTATATTCAGATTGAGAATGTAGAAGAATTTATGTGTTGGGGTGCTTTAGATGAAAATGGCAAACCTATTTCAAAAGATCAAGGATCTGACTATCTCAGATGGGTGCATCAAGTTCAATCCTACGGCTACGATTTTGATTGGCGCATACTCAATTCGGCTGACTTTGGCGCATACACATCAAGAAAGCGTTTCTTCGGGCAATTCGCACGTATAGGATTTCCTATCGCTTTTCCTGTTCCAACCTATGCAAAGAATGGTGATGAAGGTGGGCTTTTCTCATGCTATCACAAATGGAAGCCTGTGCGTGAAGTTCTCGACTTTGCAGACGAAGGAGAATCAATATTTGGTAGAAAGAAGCCTCTTTGTGAGAAAACTCTTGAGCGTATATACGCAGGATTGATTAAGTTTGTTGCAGGAATGTCTCAGAAAGACTTTGCCGCTTTTATCGTGAAATATAACTCCATGAACTCAAGCGGTCACTATACTGCTCCGTCAATCGACGAGCCATGTCCTACTGTAGCATGTCAGAATCGTTTGGGTATTGCTCAGGTATCTTTCCTGTCTAAGCAGTTCTCTGGGAATCCAGGCGATAAGAATATATCGGTCAATGGCCCTGCAGGAACTATCACTACGAAAGATCATCATGCTCTCGTTGATGCCAAGTTCCTGACAGAATATTACGGTGGCTCAGAGCATAATCATTCTGTTGATATGCCAGCAACAACAGTCACAACAAGACCACGCCATGCTCTCGTTGGTGCAGAGTTTATGTCTCAGTACTACGGGAACGGATATAATTCTTCCATCGAAGAGCCAAGTCCAACAGTTACCACCAAGGATAGAATCTCTTTGGTCAGATGCTTTATTGATAATCAGTATGGCAACGGAACGCCTTCATCGGTTTCCACTCCTTGCCCAACAATCCCAACAAACCCGAAACAGTCTCTCGTTAAGACATTCTTAATGAATCCTCAGTTTGCGTCAAAGGGTGGGAGTGTGGATAAGCCTTGCTTTACACTGATAGCACGCATGGATAAGATGCCGCCTTACCTCATTTGCACAGAACAGGGTAAAGTCGGCATAGCCATATTTGAAGATGACTCTCCTATGACTCGTAAGATCAAGGAGTTTATGGCTATCTACAATATCGTAGATATAAAGATGCGTATGCTCAAAGTCTCAGAACTCAAGAAGATTATGGGATTTCCAGAAGACTATGTTCTTATTGGTACTCAGTCAGAGCAAAAGAAATTTATCGGCAATGCAGTTGAAGTCAACATGAGCCGAGTGCTATGCGAAGCTTTGTGTGAGAAGATAGATAAATTCGATAAGATAGCGATATGAATAAATGGAGGCCGAAAAAAGGCGAAACGTATTATTACCTTACTATTGACCCTACAGGTCTCTATGATGTCAGCAGCAGGAAATATGATGATTGGCTGATAGACTTACTTCACGTCGATTGTGGAAACTGCTTTCAGACAGAAAAGAATGCTTGGACTTGGGCGGAACGCCTCAACCTTGCAGTTGGGCCAATATTGAAGATGCTAAATAAATAAAATCAAGTTTCGGAATTTACTTCAAAACTCATGTTAAAACAATATAAATACGAATAAATAGTATGACAAAAGTGTATCAAAGAATAGACGATCCTCGACATGGGGATTGCTACAAATGTGCTATAGCAAGTATTCTCGATTTGGAGTATGATGATGTTCCACATTTTATAGAGTTTGGCGAAAATTGGCTACTTGAAGCGCAGAAGTTCTTTAAGGAACATGGTTACGATTATTCAGGTAAAGAGTTGTACAATCCGAGAGTTGCTTTCCTTGAAGACCCGACATGGAATGTATGGGAAAAAGTATGGCCATCAGACGAATGCACATTCAATGTTTTAACACCAGACATGGGTATTAACGGATTGTTCCTTGCATCCGTGTATTCGCCAAAGTACACCAATCCGAGTGAACACCCTATCGACCATCTGCATAGCGTACTTTGTGACATCAATTTCAACATCGTTTTTGACCCACAGCCAGAATATGCAAAGGTAGTAAACTATCCATACTCTCGTCTTATTGACTACAACGGAATACGTTCAATTGATATAATTAGAAAGTTAGGTGATGGAAAATAGTGAAGTACGAAAGATGAAGTTTAATGTCGGTGACAAAATAAAAATCGTGAAGCCGTTCTTGCGAATGGGCCGAAATCATCTTGGCTCCGTTGGCATTGTCACAGAGCATAGATGTTACGGTGGAAGATACTCAAGAAACGAGCCTACACATTATGTCGTTAAATTCGACTGCTATAAGGTACCGCATATCTTCATGCGGTGGGATCTCGAAGATAGTTGTGATTTATTAATATCAGAATAGTATGGGATGGAAAAAAGTTAAAGAGCACTATGGCATCAAGCACATTGTGCAAGTAGATTCTCGGAG
>Ga0247611_10005942_pt1 | contig 15840 bp, 18 predicted proteins | sample 177DNAGHGhighgp2_FD_192422 | JGI IMG/M metagenome (GOLD analysis project Ga0247611, IMG submission 192422) | Sheep rumen microbial communities from Palmerston North, Manawatu-Wanganui, New Zealand - 1770 DNA GHGhigh gp2 | ecosystem: Host-associated > Mammals > Digestive system > Stomach > Rumen...
TCATAAATTCACCTACCTCTTAGATATTAAAACGATTATAAAATAAAATAATACTATTAAAAACATTGAAGTTCTAATTAATATGCCTATACCTGATGGCTTCCAAGAATCTTCTTTTTTTGTTGCAACATAATCAAGTCTTTTTGATTTATCTCTTTCAAAAAATATAAGTTCAGGTACACCTAATAAATATACTAGTGAACAAACAGCCGCAACAACACCGCCATCAACTATATCTTTTTTTACTGAAAAATATATAAAAATTGTAACTAATACTATATATGGAATAATACTTACTAATCCAATTAATAATCTCTTTTTCCAACTTACCTTTAATATGAACATATTAATCACCTATTTAATTATACACTAGTTTTATTCTAATTGCACCTTTTAATATAATTTTTCAAAAAATAAAAGAAAAAAGCGTTTAGATAAACGCTTAAATCTCCATTAATTCTTTTTCTTTCTTTTCTGTTTCTTTATCAACTAATTCAACATATTTATCAGTTAATTTTTGGATATCTTCAATATATCCTTTTTCATCATCTTCAGGAAGTGATAATTTCTTAATTGCATCATTACCATCACGTCTAATATTTCTAATAGCTACCTTAGCACCTTCTGTAAGCTTTCCTAAGCTTTTAACTAATTCTCTTCTTCTTTCCTCAGTTAATTTAGGGAAGATTAAACGTAATGATACACCATCATTAATTGGATTAATTCCTAAATCAGATGAATTAATTGCACGTTCAATTAATTTAAGTGTAGATGCATCATAAGGCTTAATTAATAATTGATTAGCTTCAGGTGTAGATACATTTGAAATTTGTCTAACTGGAGATGGAGAACCATAATACTCAATTGTAATAGAATCTAATATTGTTGCATTTGCTCTACCAGTTCTAATTTTTGAGAATTCTTTTAACATTGATTGAATAGTTTTTTCCATTTTTTCTTCTGTTTCTAATAAAATCATATCAGGCATAAATTCTTCCTCCTATTTTATAATTGTTCCTAAAGTATCATCACCTAGACATACTTTAGCAATATTGCCTCTAGTATTCATATTGAATACTCTAACTTCAATATTATTATCCTTCAAAAGGGATGCTGCTGTCAAGTCCATAACAGCTAATTGTTTATTTAGAAGGTCTTCATGAGTTAGTTCCTTAAACATTTTAGCATTAGGATTTTTACGTGGATCAGAATCATATACTCCTTCTACACCATTTTTAGCCATAAGCATAACCTCAGCGCCTATTTCAGCACATCTAACTGCTGCGGCTGTATCTGTAGAAAAATATGGTTGACCTGTACCACCAACAAATACTACTACTCTATTTTTTTCTAAGTGTCTTAAAGCTCTACGTCTAATATAAGGTTCAACTGCTTGTTGTGCAGCAATAGCAGACATAACTCTTGTTTCAATGCCTAGATGTTCTAAGGCATCTTGGATAGCTAAGCCATTTAATACAGTTGCAAGCATTCCCATATAGTCAGCTTGAACACGTTCCATACCTAGTTCTGAGGCAGTTTTACCTCTCCACATATTACCTCCACCAACAACAATACCTACTTGTATATTAGCATCTACGGCTTCTTTGATTTCAGCAGCTATTTCTCCTACTGTTCTAGGATCAATACCAAATTCAGTATCTCCTTTTAAAGCTTCTCCGCTTAACTTTAATAATACTCTTTTATAACTCATATTATCCCCTCACTTTTATTTTAAAATAAAGGGAGAAACGTAGTTCTCCCTATAATTATTAAGCCTTAACTTGTGCCATTACTTCAGCAACAAAATCAGTCTCAACCTTTTCAATACCTTCGCCAACTTCAAGACGAATGTAATTTTTGATTGTACTCTTTTCGCTCTTTGCAAATTGTTCTACTGTTAAATCAGGATTCTTAACGAATGGTTGATCTAATAAGCAGATTTCTTTTAAGAATTTTCCAAGCTTACCCTTAACGATGTTTTCTAATACATTTTCAGGTTTGTTAGCCATTTTTGGATCATTCTTCATTTCAGCGATTTGAATTGCTTTTTCTTTTTCAATTTCGCTTGCTGGAACATCTTCTTGAGATAAATATTTAGGATTAATAGCTGCAACATGCATAGCTATATCTTTAGCAACATCAGCGCTACCACCATCGATAACTGTTAAAACAGCAATTCTACCACCAGCATGCTTATAAGCACCAAAGTTTTCGCTATCAGTCTTTGTAACTCTAGTTACTCTACGTAAGCTAATCTTTTCACCGATTGTAGCTGTAGCTGAAATTAGAATATTAGTAATTGTTTCACCATTATAAACGATATTTAAATAATCCTCTGAATCACTTGAAAGTAATGCTTTACCAATAGTTTCTAATAAATCAAGGAATTGAGCATTCTTGCTTACGAAGTCAGTTTCTGAGTTAACTTCATAGATAACTGCCTTATTACCATCAATAGCAACATTACATAAACCTTCAGCAGCAACTCTACTTTCTTTCTTAGCTGCTTTAGCAATACCTTTTTCTCTTAACCAAGTAATTGCTTCTTCAATATTTCCATCTGTTGCATCTAATGCTTTTTTACAATCCATCATAGGTGCACCAGTTTTTTCTCTTAAATCTTTTACCATTTGTGCAGTAACTGCCATTATTCTATCCTCCTATTAAATTATTCTTCTGTTTTTTCTTCTTTTGGAGCTTTAGGAGCTCTTGGAGCTCTTTTCTTAGGAGCTTCTCCATCTTTCTTTTCTCTAGGTTGTTTAGGTTGTTTTGGAGCTTGTTCTTCTTCAGAAACAGCATTTTGATCTATTGTTTCATCTTCAAACTTTTCAACAGTTCCACCTTGAGCTTCGATAACAGCATTACCCATTACCCAAGTAACTAATTTAACTGCTCTAACTGCATCATCATTTGCTGGGATAACATAATCTACATCATCTGGATCACAGTTAGTATCTACAATTCCAAATACAGGAATATTTAACTTTCTAGCTTCTAGAATAGCATTTCTTTCTTTTCTAGGGTCAACAATAAACATTGCTTCTGGTACTTTCTTCATTTCTTTAATACCAGATAAGAATTTTTCTAATCTTTCTCTTTCATGCTTAAGTTGAGCAACTTCCTTCTTAGGTAGAGCATCAAAAGTACCATTTGATTCCATTTCTACTAAATCATTTAATCTTTTAATTCTCTTTTTGATTGTCTTGAAGTTAGTTAATGTTCCTCCAAGCCATCTTTGGTTTACATAGTATTGGCCTGTTCTTTCAGCCTCTTCTTTTACAACATCTTGAGCTTGCTTTTTAGTACCAACAAATAATACTTTTCCGCCTTCCTTTACGATGTCGAATAATACCTTATAAGCACTTTCGATAGCATCAGCTGTCTTTTGTAAGTCGATAATGTAAATATCGTTACGTGCTGTAAAGATATATGGTTTCATTTTTGGATTCCATCTTCTTGTTGCATGTCCAAAATGAACACCAGATTCTAATAATTGTTTCATTGAAACTACTGACATTTTTCTTTTCCTCCGTTTTCGTTATTATGTCCTCTGATACCTTCAACACATAATTCCACTAAAATATTTAGCACTGGGAATTACGCTCCAATATCATGTGTATTAGCGTGTGCCTTTAATAATATATCATAATTTGATATATAAATCAATAAGAATTTGTTATTTTGTGCTTCCAAAACCACCTATTCTATCAGCACTTGCATTATCATCATCAGTTAAAAGATATTTCATAAATATTCCTTGAGCAATTCTCTCATCTTTTTTTACTAAAATATCATCATTAGTTATATTTAAAACTTGAATCATAATGTGACCATCATTATCAACATTTTCAAAGTAATCACTATCAATGATTCCTACATTATTTGCTAGAGTTAAACCTCTTTTTAGTGGCATAGAGCTTCTAACATAAATACAAAGCACTTCATCACTTTCCATATATGCTTTTACACCTGTTGGTATAAGGGCTATACTATGCGCTTTTATGATAGTATCGCTAGCAACATAAAAGTCATATCCTGCAGCATTTTTAGTTTGCCTTTTAGGAAGTATTATATTAGAATTACTAAACCCTTTTGCTACTTTGAACCCTCTCATAGTATTCCTCCTTAAGAAGATTTAAAACTATAACTTCTCTTTGTACAAAGCATACATTAGAATCTATATTCTTATTCTTTTCTAGTGCTTCATCTAAAGATACTAAAACAGTCTCATAAATCTTTTCATGTTTTTCTTTATGAGCACGTTCAACATGATCGATTTCATAAAAATAGTAACTAGTTCTTTGGGTAAACATTTTTACACCATTCATCTTAGCTTCATCAATATAGCCAATAGGACGCTTACTAATATTTTTAATAACATAGCCAGTTTCTTCATTAACTTCTCTTTTCAAGCAATCTATGGCAGATTCATCTTTTTTCATTCCACCACCAGGAAATGAATAATTACCATACTTATCACTATATAGCATAATAAGTTTTCCATCATGAAGGCCAATTCCTCTAACTACTTTTCTATCAATCTTATCAAAATTGTATTCCTTACCTTCGCAAATAACACCTATTTGCCTCATATTATCACTCTTCTTTTAAAAATCTATTAATCTCTATAGCTGCCTTTGCGCCATCAGAAACACTAGTTGATACTTGATCAAGTCCAATAATTGTATCTCCACCAGCAAAAATACCATCTATATTTGTTTTAAAATTATTAATTTCAATTTTATTATCACTAGTTAAAACTAATCCTAAATGTTTTGCAATAGCTAATGAATCATTGCTTGCTGCTATGAATATTCCATCAAATTCATAATTAGATCCATTAACTAAAATGCATTTTTTCTTATCGTTATTATATAATTTTTCTATTTTACCATTAATGTATTCGCTATTAATATCTTGGTTAGTAAAAATTGTAATGTCTTTAGTGAAATTCTTTAATACATCATATTCATGCATCATAAAATCACCATAACCAATTAAAGCTAATTTTTTATTTCTAAAAAAGAAACCATCACATGTTGCACAATAACTAACTAATACATCATTAATACCATTAATGTTTGCTTTATTTGATTTACCTGTAGCTAAAAAAATTGATTTTGCTTCATATGCATTAGTTTTAGTTTTTACTGTTAAATAATCTATTTCTAATACTTCATCAGTAATAACTTCAATCCCTAGGTTTTTGGCTTGTTCTTCACCTTTCTTGGCTAATTCAAGGCCTGAAATACTATTAAAACCATAATAATTTTCAATTACCTTAGCTCTACCTAGTGAACCATAATCTTTACCAATAACTAATACATTTTTATTGAATCTTTTTAAGTAAATAGCACAGCTTATTCCAGCAGGCCCTTTACCTATAATAATGCAATCATACATTATTTAATAAATTCCTCAATAGCACTCTTTGGTCTTAAACCAATAAATTGGTCAACAATTTCTCCATCAATAAATTTAACTACATAAGGAATTGATTGAACATTGAATAATTCAGCTAATTCCATTTCATCATCTACATTTACTTTTCCAAGCTTAACGCCATTTGCTTCACATACTTCTTCAATCATTGGTCCTAGTGCTTTACAAGGTCCACACCAAGGTGCCCAAAAATCAATAATGACTTTTCCTTCTTTAATAAATTCTTTAAAATTCTTACTTGTTACTTCCATAACTAATCCTTTCTAGCTCTTGGATGAGCATTTCTATATTTTTCTTTTATATCATCTATAGCAACATCTGTATATATTTGTGTTGTTGATAACATAGAGTGTCCTAATATTTCCTGTACACTTCTTAAATCCATTCCACCATTTAATAATACAGTTGCACAAGAATGTCTTAACATATGTGGTGTAATTTTATATGTTTCACCAGTTTTATCCATTATTGCATTTAATATTTTTCTAACTCCTCTAGGGGTTAAACTAGTTCCCTTATAATTGATAAGTAATGTTCTATTATCTTCTTCTTTTGTATTTGATAATAATCTATTCCTTGCTCCACTTATATAATTTTTTAGTTCATCAATTAATTTATCATGAAGTACTAAATATCTATCCTTAGAGCCCTTACCAGATTTTACGATTATACTTTTACCATAAAAATCTATGTCATTTATTTTTAAGTTACATAGTTCAGATACACGCAAACCACAGCTATACAATAAATCAATTATTAGATAATTTCTTTCACCTAATGGTTTAGTAGTATCTATAACATTAAACATCATTTTTATTTCATCGTTATCAATAATACTTGGTAAGCGTCTTTCTATTTTTGGTGTAGTAACATCCATAAAAGGATTATTCTTTACTAGATGATTTTCAAGTAGATAAGTATAAAATGTTCTTAAACTACTAATCTTTCTTGCAATAGATTTTGGTTCTAGCTTTTTATTAACTAAATAGCTTACAAAATAATCAGCTTGTTTTTTTCTTTCAAGATGTAATAGATCTGGAACTATTTTATGTTCATTAATAAAATCAACTAAATCACTTATATCAGAAATATAGTTTATAGATGTATTTTCACTATAACCTCTTTCAAGTTCAAGATAATCTTTAAATTCTTTAATTACATCTTCATTCATAAAATCACCCTTTTATAAGGAATTCTTTTCTATAAACTCCTTCATACACTCTATTCCACGTTCACCATATAGTTGTTTACGCATTTTTTTCTTGTGCTTAAAATTAAGCTCAGGTACAATACCATAATTAGCATTCATAGGAATAAAGTTTTCATTTGGCATAGATATATAGTTAGCCATAGCACCCATCATTGTTTCAAGTGGGAATTTAATTAATTCTAAATTATTAATATAGCGATACATGTTAATTGCGCTAGCTAAGCCACTTGCGGCACTTTCTACATAACCTTCAACCCCAGTCATTTGGCCAGCAAAGAATATATCACTATTCTTTTTCAATTGGTAAAATGAGTTTAATAATTTAGGAGAATTAATATATGTATTTCTATGCATTACACCATATCTTAAAATAGTTGCATTCTCTAATCCTGGAATTAATTTAATTACTTCTCTTTGGCTTGGCCAAGTTAAATGTGTTTGAAATCCTACGATATTATAAGTAGAACCTAATGTGTTTTCTTTTCTAAGTTGTACAACAGCATATGGTCTAATTCCATCATGTTCTAAACCTACTGGTTTCATAGGCCCATATAATAAAGTATCCTTACCACGCTTAGCCATTACTTCAAATGGCATACATCCTTCAAATACTTTTAGTTCAAAATCATGTGGTTCAACACATTCAGCATTAACTAGCGTATCATAGAATTTATCAAATTCTTCTTTTGTCATAGGGCAGTTTAGATATGCAGCTTCCCCTTTATCGTATCTACTTTTTAAATAGACTTTGTTATAATCAATAGAATCTCCATCAATTATAGGAGCAACAGCATCAAAGAAATAAAAATCTTTTTCATCAAGATATTCTTTTAATTCTAAACTAAACTTATCACTTGTTAGTGGACCAGTCGCAATAATTGTTGGTCCAATTGGTATTTTAGTTACCTCTTCATTAATAATTTCAATATTAGGATGATTTTTAATTTTATCTGTTATATATTTAGCAAAAAGTGTTCTATCAACAGCAAGGGAACCTCCTGCAGGAACTTGTGTTGCTTCTGCAGCTTCCATAACTATAGAATTAAACATCTTCATTTCTTCTTTTAATAAACCTACAGCTACATCTATAGAATTAGCTCTTAAGGAATTAGAACAAATTAATTCTGCAAATAAACTAGTTTTATGAGCACTAGTATTAACATTTGGTCTCATTTCATATAATTTAACTTTAATACCTTTATTTGCTAAATAATAACTAGCTTCAACACCTGCTAAACCAGCACCAATAACATTTACAACCATTTTAATCAATCCTTTTTTAGTGATTATTCAAATACCACTCCATTTTAATTATAACATTTTTATCTAACAAAAAAAAGCCAAAAGGCTTTTTAAAATATAGAAATTCCTTTCTTGATTTTTTCATCAATAAAGTTTGTATCACAAGCTATAGGAGCAACTATTATTAAGACTACAAATATAATAATACTTTGTGGTATTAAATAAGCTACTTGTTTTGGTAGACTAGTTAAATATAGCCATGAGAATTTATATTCATAAACTATTATTTGACCAAATCCTTCAATCAAGAAATTACAAATAAAATTAACAAATATTCTAGCAATTAAAGCTTTTGTAAAACTAATATTTGTTCTATAGAAGCATAGTCCATAAATAAAACATGATAACATTGCTGAAAGAGTAAATATTGGATTAAATGCTCCACTTCCTGATTCAAATAGGAAGAATCCTAATATATCTGATAAAGCACCTATTAATAAAGCTGGAATAGGCCCACCAATCATTGCTGCAACACTTAAGAAAATAAGACCAAATCTAAATCCTAAAGCTCCAAATCCACTAGGTAAAACTATTAATTTTGAAATTAATGTAAAACCAAGTAATAAAGCCATTATCACCATTTTCTTTACGCTCTTTAATTCTTTAGCAGATAATGCCCAATATTTTTTATGGAACGGATGTTTAAATACTGTTTCATTATCAAATATTTCTTCTTCTCTTTCTAATTTATCAACAAATTTATACCCTAAAACTAATACAAGAGTAAAGCCTAAAACTAAACCAACAATAGCTCCTATTCCTACACCTAGCGCTATCATATCACTTCTTTTATATTTAGTTTCTGACATTAATAAATTACCACTTTTATCAAGTGAATTATCTTCATAAAAATCAACATCAAATATTTTAGAAATGCCCTTAATATTTAACATAACCGGATTGCCATCATCATCAGTTACTACATTACCATTTTTATCTTTCTTTTCAATTTGATAATCAGGATAATCATCTAAATTTACATATTTTTCTGCAACTACTAGTGTTAAGTGTCTCATAAAACCTTTTGCGGTAGTTTCAGCATTTTTTATGTTAGAATCACTAAATGCATCTTTATTTACTGTAATTTGATAATATCCATCTTTTTCTACTGCTTCTATTTTTTTAATATCTACATATTGATAAGTAGTAATGCTACTACCTGTATACATACTAGTAGTAAGTGCTTTTACTTTATCAATGTTTTCTTCTCTTGTAAAGTCGTAAGTATCTACATCTAGCTTAGTAGTATATTTAAACTTAATTATCTTTCCACTTCCCTTACAAAATGTCCATGGAATGAAAAAGCCTAAAAGTGTAAATGTAATAAATACTACAACTATTACAAACCAACCTTTTTTTAAAATTTTTGCCATTAAAAAAGACCCCTTTCTATTTTAGAGGTCCACTATAAAACTACAGCGGACGCGCTAAAGGACCGCCACAGCTTGTGTTCGTCCATACCCAACATCCCGTGGTATGACACTTAACGCCCTTTAACTACTCTGTTAAACAACAATAATATTATATATCTTTTTTTATATTATTCAAGTATTACCAATTAATTTCTTTAATATTGTTTTCTTTTAATATTTTATTTGTTTTTGAAAATGGTTTTGAACCAAAAAATCCTTTATAAGCTCCAAGAGGGGAAGGGTGAGCTGATTCAATAATATAGTGATTTTTATTTGTTATTAAACTCTTTTTACTTCTAGCATAATTTCCCCATAAAATATATACTATAACATTATTATTCTTTTCTAAATATTCTATAGTTTTATTTGTAAACTCTTCCCAGTACTTTATATGACTTAAAGGCATTCCTTCTACTACTGATAGTCCAGCATTAAGCAAAAATACTCCTTGTTTTGCCCAATCAGATAAATCAGTATTAGTTCTATCAATATTTAAATCATCTTTTAACTCTTTAAAGATATTGGCTAAAGAAGGCGATATTTTAACATTATTAGGCACACTAAAAGCTAGCCCATTAGCATAGCCTTTTGTATGATATGGATCTTGGCCTATAATAACTACTTTAACATCTTCATACTCAGTTAAATGATATGCTTTAAACATATCATTATATGGTGGATAGCATACTTTAGTATTATATTCACTATTAATGAATTGTTTTAAAGAGTTATAATATTTTGTTTCTTTAATTTCATTAAAAAAATCAATCCACATAATAATCACCAAATATATTATAACAAAAAAAAGACTTGGAATAAACCAAGTCTTTTTAATATTGTTTTAAGTTGGATTACTTAATTTCAGCGAAGTATTTGATTGTTCTAACCATTTGGCTAGTGTATGAGTTTTCATTATCATACCAAGAAACAACTTGTACTTCATAGTAGTTGTTATCAATCTTAGATACCATTGTTTGAGTTGCATCAAATAATGAACCGAACTTCATACCGATAACATCTGAAGAAACGATTTGATCTTCATTGTATCCGAATGATTGGTTAGCTGCTGCTTTCATAGCTGCATTGATTCCTTCTTTAGTGATGTTTTCACCCTTAACAACTGCAGTTAAGATTGTAGTTGAACCAGTTGTAACTGGAACTCTTTGTGCAGAACCGATTAATTTTCCGTTTAATTCAGGAATAACTAGACCGATTGCTTTTGCAGCACCTGTTGAGTTTGGAACGATGTTAGCTGCTCCAGCTCTTGCTCTTCTTAAGTCACCTTTTCTGTGTGGTCCATCAAGAATCATTTGATCTCCAGTGTAAGCATGAATTGTGCTCATGATACCTGATTGGATAGGAGCATAATCATTTAATGCTTTAGCCATAGGAGCTAAACAGTTAGTTGTACAAGAAGCTGCAGAAATAACTGTATCATCTTTTGTAAGTGTCTTTTCGTTTGTACCGAATACGATTGTAGGTAGATCATTTCCAGCAGGAGCTGAAATAACTACTTTCTTAGCACCAGCAGTGATATGAGCTGAAGCCTTTTCTTTTGAGCAGTAGAAACCAGTACATTCTAATACTACATCTACTCCTAATTCTTTCCAAGGACAGTTTACAGCATCTTTTTCTGCATAAATCTTTAAAGTCTTACCATCAACTGTGATAGTACCTTTTTCATCATCAGCTACAACTGTATGTAAGTTTTCACCGATTTTTCCACAGTATCCACCTTGAGCAGTGTCATACTTTAATAAGTTTGCAAGCATTGAAGGTTGAGTTAAATCGTTGATAGCTACAACATCATAACCAGCTGCTCCAAACATTTGTCTAAATGCAAGACGTCCGATACGTCCGAATCCATTAATTGCTACTTTAACATTTGCCATTTTTAATTTCCTCCTTAAATGTCGTCAAATATATTTTAGCATTTTATTATTATTTTTCAATAATATTTTATAATATTTTCAATTTCTTTACTTTGTAAATGTTTTCACTACATAAATAAAAAAAGAGATAATAATATCTCTTATAAAAATGACTTTTTAATTCTATCTATAAATATACTTGATTTATTAGTTCCTGATTTTACTTTCTTATCAGATAAATAACATACAATTGTATTTTCACCTTCTATTTCATATTTTAAGTGATCACTTGTTAAATACATTGCATTTTTAGATACTAATTCTAATTTATGATTATTAGATAAAACTAATGATGAATTAAGTGAACGATATGCATTAGAATTAATAGATGCCATTTCACTTAAAATTAAACATCCAAGTTTAGGATCTACTACTGGTCCACCAAGAGACTTATTATAAGCTGTTGAACCATTAGTAGTGCAAATACATAAACCTGTACCTCTAACTGTTTCAAACTTTTCTTTATCTATATATACATCTACTATTTGTGTAGCACAAGGATTAACAATAGTAATTTCATTTAATGAATAACCACTTTTACCATTGCATTCCCATTTAACTAAATCATGGTTTTCAATTTCAAAATTATTATTATTAATTCTATCTACTAATTCATTAATATTTTCTTTTGTATAATTTGAATAGAATCCAAGGTGACCTGTTTTTATTCCAAAAAACACAATATTACATAAATTATCAATATAATTATGAACAGCCCTAATAAATGTTCCATCTCCACCAACAGTTATAACTATATCAGGATTTTTTTCATCATATTCTAATTTAATACCATGTTTAATTTCATCTATTAAATTTAAGCTTATTTCATCCTTTTTCTTTGAATAAATGGCATATTTCATAGCTTATTCACCTCTATATGTTATTTTACCATAAAAAATTGAAATTATATATATATTCATTATTGATATTTTTTTTATAAATAATATATAATTATTATTGGGGTGTATGACAATGAAATCAAGCATTGAAATAGAATTTAAGACTTTATTAAGCGAAGATGAATATAAAAGATTAATTGATAAATTTGATTTAGAAGATAATATTTTCATACAAGAAAATTATTATTTTGATACTGATGATTTTTACGTTAGAAATAATAAATTAGGTTTAAGAATTAGACATAAAAATAATACATGGAAAGTAACAATGAAAAAACCTTGTGAAGATTATCTATGTGAATATTCAATTATACTAACTGAAAAACAAGCAAAAGACTATATTGAAAATGGATTTTCTTTAAAAGATTTTGGTTATGATTTAAATGTTAAATTCAAAGCAAAAAATATTACTGAACGCGCAATATTCTCATATAAAAACGGTAACCTATTCTTAGATAAATGTAGTTATCATGGAATAACTGATTATGAAATAGAATATGAAGCTGATGATTCAAATAGAGGAATAGATGATTTTAAGAATTTCCTTAGAGTAAATAAAATAAAATATAGTCCAAGTTTCCATAAAGAAGAGCGTGCATTTCAAGCATTAGGATTGTAAAAGCAAAAAAGGCTAAAAATTAGCCTTTTTTTGTTATTAAAATATTTATTTTGTAATTCCCATATTTTTATAATATTCAGCTTTGTTAGCATACATCATTTGATCAGATATCTTAACCATTTCTTCCAAATTTTTAGTTTGTTTATTATTATAGCAACACCCAATTGAAACACTATACTTTGTCTTAGAAACTTTTTCTTTAATTAATTCAACCAACTCTTTTAGTTCTCTTTCATTTGTCTTTTTGCAAGTAATAATAAATTCATCTCCACCAATTCTAAAGACTTGTTGGCTAGATTTTGTTGCTTCTAAGAAACAATTAGCTACAGTTGATATTGCTAAATCACCCGCTAGATGTCCTTCTGTATCATTTATTTTTTTAAGGCCATTCATATCAATTGATATAATTGCATTAATATCTTTTGAATAATTCTTAATTAAAGCATAGTATGCTTGACGATTTAAAAGTCCCGTAAGTGCATCTTTTTTTGTTAATTGTAATATCATAAATACATAATAAACAAATAGTGCTATACCAAGTGTTGAGCAAAATATTTTAGAATACTCTTTACCTATAACAAGTGGGAATATAATACCTGTAGCAAAGCTAAACGCAAGGAAAGCAATAGGTATTATTTCTGTTGCTTGCTTATTGCTTTGCTTAACTAAAATATAAATTAAGGCAACACTATATCCACCTACTCCTATATAAGGAAGATAACCTAATACACCACGTTTTAATGTGCCATCGCTATCAACACTAAATACAATTCCTGTAAATATTGAAATAAAGTTAATAATCATTAAAACCATTGCTGGAATAATTACATACCAATGTGCTTTTTTTACTAAAGCGTATAGAACTAAAGAAATAATAATAGGCGTTGAACTATATCGTATGGCAATTAATACTTCTCTTAATTCAGGTAATTTGTTTACATCTCCTAAGTGGAATTCAAAGAATACTACAAGTGATAAAACAAAGACTAAAAATATTAAAATATACATCCTATTAATCATATTTTTATTCAAAAATACAGTGATCATAAGCATAATTGCAAAAGCCATTAATACCAATATTAATGCCCAATTTTGCAATATATATTCTTTTAATACATCCAAGGCTATCACCTCCGTATAATACTATTATACCACTTTATTATTAAATTAAAAACCCACATAGAAATGTGGGCTATTAATATTATGTTCTTTTTTCTAAATTGTTTTCTATATAGTATCTATTCTTTTCTTCATACATTTTACGATCAGCCATAGATATTAGATTTTCTATATTTATTTTTTCATAATCACAGGTTCTAGCATATCCACTTGATAAAGATAATTTTTTAGCTAATGTACCACTCCAAGAATCTACATAATCCTTTAATGTAGCCATTAACCCATCTATTTCTTCACTACTATCTATATTAATAAATGCTATAAATTCATCTCCACCAGTTCTATAACATTTACCATATTTTTTAAATGTATTTGATATACACTCTGATGCACCACGTATTAGCTCATCACCTGCTAAATGCCCAAGTGAATCGTTTATAGATTTTAGTCCATTTATATCAATAGATATACAAACTAAATCATTTGGTAAAACTTTTAATTTTTCATAATTATTAACATCTTGATTATATGCATATCTACTATATATACCTGTAAGTGGGTCTACTGATATTCTTATTAGTTGTTCATGCTTTTGTTCATCAGAAACTAATTCAGAGAATTCCTGGTTATGTATATATAATAAAGCTAAACATAATACAAGTGAAATATATGCCGTTCTAACAGAACGTCCTAATATTTCTTGCATTACTATTCCTGTAATAACAAATAATAATATCGCAAATAGTGATACTCTATTTTGCTTTTTAAATTTCTTTCCATATATAAAGAATTCTATAATTACTAATACAGTTATAAGTAAATATGTTACTATATATACATTATATAAGTTACCATGAGAATATATATTTTCATCATTTACTTCTATCATCCATCCAGTGAAAAATGAAATAAACTGGAATAATATATTAAAACCAATAAATATATATATTAATTTTTTAAATATTCCTTTTGTTTCAAATTGTAAAACAACTACTCCACCTGCAATAGGAGTTAAAATATAATCAAATAATTTTACAACCTTTATTAGCCATGGTGAAAAGTTCATATTACCATTTAACTGTACACCAAGCCATTCAAATAATGCAGCAAATCCTAATATGATATATGTAAAATATAATATAACTTTCTTTTCTTTTTTAAATCTATTGTTTTCATGAACTAATATACATAAAACAATTAAAGATATCCATATTAAAATAGTAATAGGTGTATAATAATCCATACATATCCTCCTTTCACTATTGTAATCTACTTATTCATTATACTACTTTATTGAAAATAGTTAAATCATCAACGAAAAAAATCTCCAACCTTTATTTGGAGATTATTTCTTTTCTAATAGACAAATAGTCTCAACATGAATGCGGTTGATATAAATGCTGATAAATTCTCATTTCAAAAGGTGTGCGACTATTGCAGTGCTGATATTTTATTTTAAAGTATTGTTCAACTTTATAAATTTTGTATCATTCATTTGCTCGTTAGTGATATATTTACCATCTTTAAATAATGCGTATGTTGTAATAGGTGTAGGAGCATTTTGTGCTTCTTCCTTACTATTTATATGAACTGCTTTAAATGGAATATTATTGTCTTTAGCTGTTTGTTCTAAAATAGGAACATATTTTCCATTGAATGGGCATTGACTTGTATAATATAAAACATAGCCAGATCCTTCATTACTAGGATGTTTTGCACATTCTTTAAACATTGGTTTTGATGCATTCTTATCAAATGGAAAGTACCATAACTGTACTCCATTATCAGCTTCATCTGCTACTTCAAAACCTTTATATGCTAAAAATTTGGGATCAGCTAAAAATGGTAATTTCTTTTTGCTAGATAAAATACATAATCCAAGTTTTCCTTTTGACTTAGAATCTTT
>Ga0247611_10005944_pt1 | contig 15838 bp, 17 predicted proteins | sample 177DNAGHGhighgp2_FD_192422 | JGI IMG/M metagenome (GOLD analysis project Ga0247611, IMG submission 192422) | Sheep rumen microbial communities from Palmerston North, Manawatu-Wanganui, New Zealand - 1770 DNA GHGhigh gp2 | ecosystem: Host-associated > Mammals > Digestive system > Stomach > Rumen...
CCCCCGCAAGCTGCTGGATGTCAGCAAAGCCACCGCCCTTGGCTGGACCTACAAAACCGAACTCGAGGACGGCATCCGCCTCGCATATGAGGACTTCTTGAATAATCCAATGAGATCGGAGAGGTAGACATTAGCGTAGGCAATACTAGGATTAATAAGAAAAGTTATATGAATAATATCGTAAAAGTTGAGAGTAATGGCGTAGAACTAGGTTCCATTGTTCGTTCTACATACCATAACAGTGGAATTGGTTTTTTCTCAGAAGATAACGATGGCCTTCAACTAGGCTATATGAACCGCCCAGATAATTATGTGATAGCACCTCACACACACAATAAAATTAAAAGAGAGGTATTTTTCACTGAGGAAATTCTTTTCATACGTTCAGGAATGGTACGTGTGGATTTCTATGATGACGAACAGAAATATGTAGAAAGCCACATTGCGCATAGTGGAGATATTGTAATACTCAAAGGTGGTGGTCATGGCTTTAAGGTTCTGGAACGTGCTGACATCTTTGAAGTGAAGCAAGGCCCATATCTTGGCACCCTGGACAAAGTGAGATTTGAGCCCATAGCAGACGACGACGCTATCATAAAAGATTAGTAAGCACAGTGAAAGCGAGTAGCGAACTTGTAAGATATAAAACGACAGGCGTACTAGTTCTTATACTGATATATTTTCATATCCCTGCTATATTAGTATTAATGGGGATTCTTTTCTATGAGAGTAGTGCTAACTGGCTTTTTCTTCCTCGTTTCTATCTGCTTAATCCTGTCTACGTTTCCTGTTATTTTGTACTAGAAGGTATTAGCTCAGATTTCAAACAGCCATTATCTAGACAATTACATAAGGATTTTCTTTTAATCATTTTACCATGTTTGGTATGGGGCTTTATTGCAGAAATAATTAAAAATGGCTATTTCTGTCTCGAAGTATTTACTGATTATGTGAAGAGTTTTTTCTATTACGGTCCTGCGGACTTTTACATTTTATATATGTTATTTCTGACCAGGCTCGTATATAAAATACTTTTAGTAATCAATAATTGGAAGATTCGCTTATTTGTTTTGACGCTGTTGTCTGTAGCAGGTCTCATAGTTAATAACCATTCCCCCATTAAGTATTGGGAACAACTCTTTATCTTACTCCCATTTATCGAGTTAGGGCGTATCTATAAGGATAAAATCGAAAATGGAAAAGCGGTTTGGTTGTTTTCCACTCTTTATGTCTTAGGATGTGTGGCTTTGGCAAGCCTACATCAAAAACTCCCGATGATCCATGAAGGAATGTCCTTGAGCTATAGAGAATGGATGCTATACATGCTCATGGGCTTAGCTGGCAGCATCTGCTTGATAGAACTGTGTAAAACCATCAAGAATAGCTATGTAGAATATGTCGGGAAAAACTATGTGGGCTATATATTAATCCATATTAGTGCCATTATAGTTATTGTACGACTATGCCATGATATAGTACTCAATGCTATTGGTTCAATGTGGCAGACTGTTGCCGTTATTGCCATCATCTACCTATTGACACTGATAATTTGTACTGGTGTTATGTTGCTTTTCAATTATATGATGACTCACATAAGAAGTGTTCATGTTGAATGAATAGACTAACTAATATTGATGTTTCAAAAGGGCTTTTAATGTTGCTGGTTGTATATTACCATGCATTGTGTATCGTAGCAGCAGTTTGCCCTGGTTTATGTAATGAAGAATTTCTTTTTGAAACACCATATTTGTTTCGCTCTTTTTTCATGATTGCTTTTGTCGTTATCAGTGGCATTACTTCAAGATTCGAGCGTTTGTTGAAAGATCAAATTGTACATGATGCCAAAGTGCTTTTGCTGCCAGCCATTATCATTAGCACTATAGTTGGCATTCTTTGCCCTGAAGCTGTTGATAAAGGTGATGTTAGTTCCTTGAGCAGAATAATTCTATATGGAGGTGGCGCATGGTTCATAACCGCAATGTTTCTGTCGCGTGTGATGTACAAAATAGCGTTACAGATAACAAAAGACCAAATACGTTATTGTGCCCTCATTGTAATATGGATTGTTGGAGTCGTCTTCGACTATTATATTCCAAACGACTACGAGTTCTGGTATTTACCCAAGGCAATGATTTTTACACCGTATTTTGAAGTGGGTAGAATTGTGAGGAAGTTTGAGTTAAAGAGGATGCCAGTTCCTATCGTATGTTTAGTGGTTTTTATATTATCAATTCCATTTCTTTGGTGTTATGGAAATAATACTCCTCATCTATCTGATTCTTCTTTTGTCTTGCTAAAAACGGCACCATTGTTTGGCCTTCTTTCATTATTAGGTAGTATGGCAATTTATGAAGTCGGAAAAATCATTGATTGTAATAGCGTATTAGAATTTATAGGTCATAATAGCCTTGTTTTCTATCTCATGCATATAGTTTTTTTGTTTATGGCATGTAAAACATGCAATGCATTTTTTGTTATTTCAGAACCTTCATCGTGGGTAACTTATGGGGTAATGAGCACCCTTATATTAGGCGCATTGATATGGAGTTCAGCATTTTCTGTACTATTCAATACTAAATATTTAAAGTGGATTTTAGGTAAATTTTAAAAAAATAAAGTATGGCTTATATTCCCGTTTGCGAGCCTCTGCTCGCAGGAAACGAATTGAATTATGTGATGGACGCAGTCCAGACCGGTTGGATTTCTTCTTCCGGTAAGTATGTAACGGAGTTTGAGAACCAGTTTGCAAAGTACTGCGATTGCCAATATGGCGTAGCTGTCTGCAATGGTACTATTGCATTACACTTGGCACTCCTAGCACTTGGTGTTGGTAAAGATGATGAGGTTATTATTCCTACCTTTACTATGATTGCATCAGCATTTGCTGTATGCTATACAGGTGCAAAGCCGGTGTTTGTGGATGCAGATAAGGATACCTGGAATATTGATGTCAAGAAGATAGAGGAGAAGATAACCCCTAGGACAAAGGCCATTATGCCTGTTCATATCTTTGGTAAGATGTGTGATATGGATGCCATTTGTGCTATTGCCAAGAAACATGATCTCTTTGTGGTAGAAGATGCAGCAGAAGCTCATGGTGCAGAGTATCATGGAAAGAAGTCTGGTTCCTTTTCTGACATTGCAGGCTTCAGTTTCTTTGCAAACAAGAACATCACAACTGGAGAAGGCGGTATGGTTGTTACCAATAATAAGGCCGTTTACGACCATGCACGTTATTTCAAGAACGTGTGTTTCCCTCTTGATGGCCCTCGAAACTATAAGCATGACGACATTGGCTACAACTACCGAATGAGCAATGTTGTGGCGGCTATTGGACTGGCTCAGGTAGAAAAAGCTGATGACTACCGAGAAATGCGAATTCGCAACCATCAGTTATACAGAAAGTATTTGAAGGATGTTCCTGGCATTATCTTCCAGGCAGAACCAGCAGAGAATTGCGTTGACGTTTGCTGGATGAATACCATTGTGATTGATTCTGCAAAGTATGGCCATACCAAGGATGAGTTGATTGCACACCTGAAGGAGAATGGAATAGATACTCGCTTGCTCTTTACTGGCATGCACAAGCAGAAAGCATTGCTTGACTTTGGTTGCAGTGGAGAAGGCGAATATCCTGTTTGCGAGTGGTTGACAGAAAATGGCTTCTATCTGCCTTCAGGAAGTGGGTTGACAGAGGATCAAATAATTTCTATTTGTGACGTAATCTCTGCATTCGCAAAGAAATGAGTTCTTCAGCAAAGACCATAGCAGCAAATACAATTGTGATGTATGTCAGAATGCTACTTCTGATAGTAATCTCTTTTGTATCCAGTCGATATTTGCTGAAGACACTTGGTGTAGAAGACTTTGGTATTTATTCAGTTGTAGGCAGTGTCGCGGCAACTTTTGTCTCCTTAAAATCACTGTTCTCTGAATCCATCCAGCGATTTCTTAATCTCGAGAAAGGAAATGAGTCATTACAGAGACAAAAGATGGTATATACCATAAGCGTGGTGATTCATATACTTCTTGCTATCGTATTTGTTATTGTAGTTGAGATTGTTGGATTATGGTTAATTAATAATAAACTAGTAATTCCTGCAGAGAAACTGGATACGGCCATATTTGTTTTTCATTTATCAGTTGTCGCTTTGGTCTTTGGTATTCTCTCAATACCGTATGATGCTTTAGTCATTGCGAATGAGAAGATGACTTTTTATGCCATCGTATCTATTTTTGACGGGATTCTAAAATTAGTTATTATTCTTTTAATCCCATATTTCTCTTTCGAGTATCTAAGGACATATGCTGTCTTGATGGCAGTCATCCCATTTGTCACCTTGCTATGGCTGCTTTGGTATTGTAAAAAGAGATTCTCAGAATGTAAACTAACAAAACAGAAGGATCGAAGTCTTCTCAATAGCATTTTCTCCCTTTCCGGATGGAATTTCTTTGGGAACTTGTCTTTCTCTTTGCTGCATGAAGGCATTAACTTCTTGCTAAATACTTTTGGTGGATTGGTGTTGAATGCAGCACGATCTATTTCCTACCAAGTGCGTGGAATGGCCGTACAGTTTAATAACAATACACTTGTTGCTGTCCGCCCTTCAATAATGCAAAGTGCCGCTGTATCGTCAGCATCTCAGCTTTTTGAGAAGATACTTTTGGTATCAAGGATTTCATATTTTGGTATGTTGGTGTTGGTGGTTCCTATTATTGTATATTGTGATAAGCTGCTTTCAATTTGGTTAGTTGATGTTCCTGGCTATTCTGGATTGTTTACTCAACTTGTTCTTATTGCTGTTACTATCAGGGCACTCCATGAGCCTTTGAATGTGCTCTATATGTCTATAGGTAAAATAAAAAGGATGATGATAATTGAAACAGTTGTAATGATAGGAGCTTTGATTCTTTCATTTATTACACTTAAACTCGGAGCAGGTATAGCATCTGTTTTTGCTATTATGATAGGTATGGAATGTGTTATCATTGTAAGTTTGGTTGCAAATGCAAAGATTGAATTTCAAATAAAAATAAAAGAGTATTATGATAGAGTCGTACTTCCTTTAATAAGGTTATCTTTAATTATGGCTCTCTTTGTGTTATTTGGTCTATATTTTCTGCAGTTTGATTCGTTGCTTTTGTCTTTTGTTTTTTGTGTATTATATGTTTTGCTGACCTGTGGCATGGTATACTTAAATATGAATGAACAAGAGAGGGAATTAATTAAAAAGATAGTGAAAAGGAAAGAATGATTTGTTAATGATTATGTTTTTATAATTGTAAAGTGTTTTTGAATAATTGATAGTATGAACAATAAATCGCTTTTTATTTGTTATTCAGGCGAGGATTGGATTCTAAAAATCCTAGCTGATGATATATATAATGGTGCACAAAAATTAGGCATAAAATGTAACCGAGGTTCACTAGAAGAATATGGTGGGGAGGATATTTGCTATCATATGTGGTGGCGTTATGCTGTTCCAATAGAAAGAGCAAAAATTAATGCTATTTTCATTACCCATACCGATGACGCATTCAAGGAGAAGGAATTATTAAGCATAAAGGACAAGTACGATATTTACATCCCGATGTCCCCTGAAGATGAGCAGTTCTTGATAGAACTCGGATTTGACAAGAATAAGGTGGTCGGTATTAACCTTCCTGTTAGAAATAATTATGTACGTCCTTTATCTATTGGTATTTTTAGCAGATGTTATTCCGATAAAAGAAAGAATGAGCAATGGCTCTTAGATTATTGCAAGACGCATCCTAACAGTAAGTATGTTAATTTCGTTTTCATAGGTCAAGGATGGGGTGACTTTGTTGAGGAATTGTCTACATATGGATGCTCATTCCATTGGATTAACATCTCTCGAAAGATGCCATATGAATATATGTATCAACAACTAGAGCTATCTCGCTTAGATTATTATTTGTATATGGGCATGGATGGCGGAGCAATGGGAGCATATGACGCCTATGCTATGGGCGTCAAATTGTGCATATCAGATGATGGATATCATAAAGGCATTCCTGACATGGAATATTCATTTTCCAATAGAAATGGTTTTGAATCACAACTGAACAAGATTATTAAACAACAGGTAGATAAAGTAATGTTCTTTGAGAATAATTCCGTTGATAATTATGTAAAGAAGATTATTGATGTGTTCGACAAGGTGGAAAATAATAATGAAAAAAAAGATACACATTGTCCTTATTCTGTATTGGAGAAAAGAAGGAAAAATTATTTCCCCAAATCTATTGGACGTAGGTCAACATATATAATGTTAGCAATATATAAATGGATAAAATATCAAATGGTTAATAGATCGTAATATGGAAAAGTCCCCAATGGTATCTGTAATCATGAGTGTCTATAAAGAGCCTATTGAATGGTTGAACCAGTCAATAGACTCCATCCTAAATCAGACATTCACGGATTTCGAATTTATTATTATCTGTGATAATCCTCAATTTTCAGAGGGCATTAGCCTGTTGAGAAATCTTGCAGAAAAAGAAAACCGAATAGTCCTTTTGTTTAATGAGGAAAACATCGGACTTACAAAATCATTGAATAAAGGACTTGCGATAGCAAAAGGTAATTACATCGCTCGCATGGATGCCGATGATATTTCATGCACGATAAGACTAGAAAGGGAGATCGAATATTTAGAAAATAATGATACAATTGATATTTGTTGTTCAAATTTTTCTTATATTGATGAAAATGGGAATGTTATAAAAAATAAAGTTGTCCCAATAAAACGACGTTCACAAGATTACCTATTGTGGCATAATGTTTTTGGTCACTCTACAGTAATGTTTAGAAGAAGTGTTTTAAAAGCAAGGAATCCACTATACAATGAAAGCTATAGATGTGCCCAAGATTATGAATTGTGGACTTATTTGTCTTCTTGTGGATTGTTAATAGGCTTTGTTGATAATGTGCTATTGCTTTATCGCCAATCAACTCATCAGATATCTGCTAAGAAATCAGAAGAACAACTACATAATCTAGAAACAGCGCGTAGATGTTATATCTATTCTTTGTTAAAAAATAATAAAATAATAGTCAACGATACAGATGTAGATGCAAAAATATTATTAGAAAGAATCAACAAAGCATATCCTGACTTTTCGGATGCTGAGAAAAGAAAAATGGATAGAATAATATATATTCTATATTATACGCTATCATGCAAGAGCCCGAAATATGTAGCACGATATTTTGCAGATTTAAGAATGCGTAAAATGGAGCATTGGATAAGAGACGATGTTAGATTATTATTTGCTCCAATTTTAGGAGAAAAGCATAAGTCAATGATTTTATAATTTTTTTATTTTGAAATATGTATAAGGTAAGTGTTTTGGTTCCTATATATGGAGTAGAGAAGTACATCGAAAAATGTGCCCGCTCTCTTTTTATGCAGACGTGTTCAGAGATTGAATATATATTTGTGGACGATTGTACTCCAGATAATAGTATTGGTATACTTAAGAATGTCGTAGAAGAATTTCCAGAAAGGAAAGATAGTATAAAGATAATAAAGCATGATAAAAATAGAGGGCTTGCAGCTGCTCGCAAAACTGCGACATTGAATGCAACTTCCGAATTTATTGTTCATATTGATAGTGACGACTTTATAGCTGAGAATGCTGTCCAAGCAATGCTAGATAAAGCGAAGGAAACAAATGCTGATATGGTTATTTGCAATATGGAATTAGTATACAATAATGGGAGACGATTATTTTGGGAAAACAATTATCATTCAAATAAAAATGAATATATAAAATCACTCCTTAAGCATAAATCTCTAACATGTCTGGCAGGTCGGTTGTTAAGGAGGACAATCGTGGTTGAACATAATTTGTTCACTCGAGAAGGTTTGAATCAAGGAGAAGATTATGTTATTGTACCAATAATTTCATACTATTGTGGGCGGATAGAGAAAGTTGATACAAAAGCACCTCTGTATTATTATGTCAAATATAATGAAGAATCATATACTTCTAAGATTAATTTGGAAGCAATTAATAATAATGTTGAGGCAAATGATTATCTATCGAACTTCTTTCTTTCTTTAAAAGAAAAGTCTGAGTTTGAGGAAACAATTAGAATGTCAAAGCTATATAATAAGTTGACATTAATATCGGCATCAGACAAATCTTTATATCCTATAATTAGGACATTGTATAGTGATATTTCATATTTTCACACAGAATTAGAGTTCAAATTTAAAATATTATTACTTCTAATTGATTTTAAGTTATATGCTTTATCGTATATGCTGGTAAATATATTTAGGAAGAAAGGCAAGTGATGCGTAAATTGTTGTTTTTTACATTTTTTGTAGTTTCGATTCTATTGTTCTTAAATGCTCCTTCTACTTTCTCAAGGAGCTTTTGCCAAATAGAATTATTATTGTATTTGACAATGTCGATACTGTTTTTATGGAGGAAAGTAAAAGATTGTGGCTTAATTAATTTTGATTTCTTTTTCTTGTTAAGTTTTCTCCTTATAAACTATATACATCCAGTCTTTATATATCCAAACGATAAGATGATTCCTTCGTTTGCCTTTCCCTACAACGAAAGAATAATTAGCTATGCTTTGAGTGTTGCACACTTGGGTATTTCGACCTATATGTTGGGAAATGTATGTGGTGAGTCAAGGGCGAAAAAAAAAAATAATCCCATAATATATAATTTGGCAAATAATATAACTCAGAGATTAGCATTAATCTTTGCAATGGGCGTATTTTTTTATGTTTTTTTTGTTCTGAAGCAGAGATCAGGTATTGTGCATTTATATCCTCGTCTGATGATTCTGGTAATTTCAGTTATTTGTTTGGCTTTTTATAATACTGCACTTTCTCAAAGGTCAATAAATAACTTTAAATTTTTGATAAAAGAGAACCGATTAAATATTATCTCTTTTTTTATCTTCAGTTTGTCTATTCTTTTTTTGGGTAGTCGTGACGTCGTAATTTTTCTTGGTTTATTTATTCTTTCACTTGCAAACACTTTTTATTTTAGAATTAAGGTAAAATGGATACTACCATTACTTCTTATTGGTGGTGGGTTGATGATAATGTTGACAATTACTAGAGTATCAGAGGTAAACTTAATGTCCTCATCTTTTGTCGATGTGTTAAAATATGCAATAGATACTGTGTCGGAATCACCAGATGCTTTATCACTGATGTTTGTTGATTTTCTGGTGGCAGCGAGAAATTTATATGATGGAATAGATTATGCAAATGGGGATAATTTGTTGTATGGAGCTACTTATATCCAATATTTGTTTGTATTCATTCCTTTTGGCGGCGGCTTCTTCACAAAATTTATAACAGGAAAAAGTTTAGAGGAAGTACATACGGCAAGCGTTTTAACGATAGAAAGCAACGCAGATTTCGGTTTGGGCACTAATGCGATATCTGATATCTATATGAACTTTTCAATATATGGTATCTTTATAATGATGTTTATCTTTGGCCTATTTGTGGCAAGAGTTGAACGTTGCAACGGGAAATATAGCACATTCGCTTATTTGGCATTGGTGGCAAATAGTTTATATATACCACGAGCAAATATTTTTTGTTGGCTTGATATGTTTGCCTTTATTGTTATTTTCGATTATTTGGTCAACCATTATGTAAAAACGCCCCCAACGACACAACATGATAAAGTTGTAATAAAAAATGATTATAATTTATCCATGTAAAATGTATGATAATAAAATATAGGAGATGTCTGGAATAATTAATATTATAATATTCATGGTTAGAATAATAATTTGACAATTATGAAAAAAATACTTATTTTTGGAATAGGAGGCTTTGTGGGACCTTATTTAGCAAGAGAATTTTTAGATGCAGGGTACGAGGTATACGGAAGTGATATTGTGAAAGGAAGCAGGCTCCAGGAAGAGGTTATATTTTACCAAGCAGATTTACTTGACGCTGAAGCAGTGAAGAATATCATCATTCAAGTCCAAGCTGATATATTAGTAAACCTAGCAGCTATCAGTAGCGTGGGGCTTTCTTGGAAAATCCCTCAGAGGACCATCGAAGTTAATATTGTGGGTGCTTTAAATATCCTTGAAGCAGCAAAAGATATGCAAAAAATGCCTAAGGTTTTATTAATTGGATCAAGTGAGGAATATGATGTTTCAAATAAACCTATAAATGAGTTGTCTATATTAAGGGCAAATAATCCATATGGTATTTCAAAGGTCGCACAAGAAAGATTTGCAAACATTTATAAAGTTCAATATGGAATGCAAATATATCATGTAAGACCATTTAACCATACAGGAGTTGGTCAAAATGACTCTTTTGTGCTCCCAAGTTTCTGCAAACAAGCCGCAGAAATTGAAAAATCAGGAAAACCGGGCGTTATAAAGGTCGGTAATTTGATGGCTAAACGTGATTTTGGGCATGTAAAAGATTTAATGCGGGCTTATAGAATGATCGTTGAGAGTCCATATTGCGATACCGTATACAATGTGGGAACAGGTAAAGCTCATTCGTTAAGAGAGATGCTTAATTATATTATCACTTTATGTTCACAACCGATCAAAGTAGAGATTGATCCCGCACGTGTACGACCCATTGATAACCCCGTCATTTGCTGTGATTATTCAAAGATAAAAGCAGAGTTGGGCTGGGAGCCTCAATATAAGGTGTTCGATGCCTTGAAGGAAATGTTTGAGTATTACCTGCAACAGACATAACACGTTTGATGAGATATATCCTTGTACTACTTGCTCCCGTCGTAGTTTTATGTCTACTGGTTTTATCTTTCTTCCTCTTGGTGATTGGCGATTGGATGCTATCTGGAATCCTATTTTTATTCACTATTATCATCAATCTTTTGACTGAATCATTCGCATTTGGAATGAACGAAAAGACTGAAATAAAGAGCGAGTCATTCTCTGTAATGACGTATAATCTGAACAGAGCATACATAACTTCACTAAATAATGGAACGGAAGAAGACGTCGTAGAATTTATCTTATCTCAGAATGTGGATTTGCTGTGCCTCCAAGAATTTAATCCATTAGTTTATAAGAAAATAGGCGATGATTTGAGGTTTTCATATCCTTACGGGAGCATAGAAGGCGAAAATAGCCGATTTAAATCGGTTTACAGTAAATATCCTATTGAAGACTTCCAACAGTTATCTCTCGATGGTGAAACACTACCCATATGTTCGATGAATATCAGAGTGGGGGATAAACAATGCAGAGTGGTAAATTGTCACTTTATGTCGAACAATTTCTCTGTAGTTTTCGGGAAGATCAAAAATGAAGGGTGTGTAACACTTGCCCATATTAAGGAAGTTTTTAATAATCTTCTCAAAGGATATGAGGCGCGCAAGAGACAAGCAGAGATTTTGATTCACCATATAAGACAATTCGAAATACCTGTATTGGTGTGTGGAGATCTTAATGATGTTGGTGGCTCGGCTGTTCTTAGATTGTTTAAAAAAGCTAATTTACAAGATGCCTGGTGGCAGAAAGGGACTGGTTTCGGGTTTTCATTCTGGGGGCTGATGATGAGATTTCGTCTTGACCATTTCCTTTTTCGAAAAGGAATGTTAAGTCCCAAACAAATAAAAGTGATTCATTCAAAACTGTCTGATCACAGACCGATTATAGCAAGTTTTAATTTTGAATAATATGAACGTAGTTTACGACAACAAGGCCTATTATATCCAAAAGTTTGGAGGAGTGTCTGTACTTTTTAAGGAACTGCATGAAAGAGCGTTGAAGGATTCTAGACTGCAATGTCGATTTGTAGAGTATGGAGAAGATGGTAATTCATATCAGGAGAGTTTGAACATACCCCAAGAGTTGATAATTTCCAAGTCTCCCCATTTTTTCGGGCTAAAAAGACTTTTTCCTGTCCAAGTTAAAGATAGGACACCATTTATCTTTCACTCAACATACTTCAGTTATTGTGGAAATAGAAATGCCATAAATATCAATACTATATTAGATTTTATTGAAGCAAGGATAGGTAATGATATACGTAGTAGGTTAAGAGCAGCTTTTCAGGGATATATTATCAAGAAGTCAGATATGAATGTATGCATATCACATAGTACAAAAAGAGATTTGCTTGACTTATATCCAAGTGTTAAAGAAGAAAATATTAGGGTGATTCATTTAAGTGCTTCTGATACTTATAGAGTAATAGAAAACAGAAAACCGGACCTACCATTCCCTGCTAAGTCGTACTTAATTTATGTTGGAAATAGAGCTAAAAGAAAAAATTATTATTTGCTAAAAAACATTATTGCTCAGACGAATTACAATCTTGTTATAGCTGGCAATAAACTCAGTGATGAAGAACGAACGGAATTAGAGACTTATATACCAGCCTCACGATATGTCAGTTTAGGCTACACAGACGATGAAAGACTAAATGAATTATATAACAATGCTGCAGCTCTCATCTATCCATCTTCATACGAAGGTTTTGGAATTCCTGTCCTCGAAGCTCAACAAGCAGGGTGTCCTGTCATTGCGTTGGATACATCTTCTATTCCTGAAGTAATTTCGGTTACACCAACTAAATGTCCATTGTTAATGAAAGAGGCAACTGAAAAAGAACTTTTTTCTAAAATTCAACTTCTTTCAAATAAAGAATTAGTGGCTCAAGTTATTGCTGACGGATTAAAGAATACGGAGCGCTTTTCTTGGCAGAAGATGGCTAATGAATATTTTTGTCTTTACAAAGAATTGTTAGAAAAAAAAGTATAATGTTAATTATAGAGAACACATTCGAGAATCAAATGAATTTTCGGAAAAACTTTAATGGGGTGGGTGTTAAACGCTCCATTGGGAATGATACTCTATTTTTTTATTAATAGAATAATTTTTAATAGTAGAGTATTATACAAAAATTATGAAAATATCAATAATAACAGCAACGTACAATAGCGAGAGAACGGTTCGAGATACCATAGACAGTGTATTTATACAATCATTTACTGACTATGAGTATTTAGTTGTTGATGGAGGCTCCAAGGATTCCACATTGCAAATCCTTCGAGAGTATGAGCCAAAGTTTAATGGACGAATGCGATGGATTAGCGAACCGGATAAAGGCATATATGACGCTATGAACAAGGGTTTCCTTCGTGCGAAGGGAGATGTTTTGATGCTTATTAATTCTGACGATTTATTTGCTAGGCCAGATGCTTTGGAATTGGTTGTTAAGGAGTTTGAGAAGCATCCAGATGTAGATGGTGTGTATGCGAATCTATATTATGTGTCTCAGTACAACACAGATAACATAGTACGTGTCTGGAAAACTGGCGAACAAAAACCAATGAGAAAAGGCTGGCTGCCTGCTCATCCTACATTCTATGTTAAGCGTGAATGCTATGAGAAGTATGGTTACTTCAATTTAACCTATCCTTTGGCTGCAGACTTTGAGTTGATGCTGCGGTTCGTAGAGAAACACCATATCAAACTTCAGTATCTACCTGAGTATTTAGTGAAGATGAGACTGGGTGGCGCTACAAGTAAGAATATTCAGAATATCTACCGGCAAGATGTTGAAACTATCCGGGCGTTTAATGAAAATGGTTTGTCCGGTGGTAATATTACATATTTGTTTTGGAGATATTTGCCAAAGATTAAGCAGTTTTTTAGAAAATCAGAATAATGGAGAAATTATTATTTACAGGCGGTACGGGATTTCTGGGGAAGAATGTGATGCCCTTGTTGACTCAGCAATACGAAGTTGCAACGTGTGGCATTACACCAGATGACATGCTTAAAGCAAATTTGGCAAAGGATGTTCCGGAATTGCCGGAAAAATATGATGTCGTGCTGCACGCGTGCGGTAAAGCGCATATGGTTCCCAAAACGGACGCAGAGAAACAGGTATTCTTTGATGTGAACTATCAGGGGACGGTTAATCTCTGTAAAGCATTGGAGAAAGCAGGAACACCAAAGTCACTGGTGTTTATCAGCACTGTAGCAGTATATGGATGTGAGTTTGGTGATATGATTACAGAGGAGCATCCTTTGGATGGTGATAGCCCTTATGCCAAGAGTAAGATTATGGCAGAGGAGTATCTGACAAAATGGTGTATGGACCATCAGGTGAGATTAGGAATATTGAGACCATCTCTTCTAGCTGGCAAGAATGCTCCGGGCAATCTTGGTGCTATGGTGAATGGCATTAAGAAAGGCTTCTACCTGAACATTGCAGGTGGGAAAGTTAAAAAGAGCATATTGATGGCTGAAGATATTGCTCATTTATTACCTTTGTTGGAAGAGAAAGGTGGCATTTATAATGTTTGTGACACCCGCCAGCCTTCATTTGGTGAGATATCTGCTTCTGTAGCCAAACAACTTGGTAAACATAAACCCATTAGCATTCCTTACTGGATGGCTTGGTGTATGGCTAAGGTTGGAGATTTGCTTGGAAGCAAGGCTCCAATAAATAGCTATAAGCTGGAGAAAATGACTAAGAGTCTTACTTTTTCCAATGAAAAGGCACGTAAGGAACTTGGTTGGGAACCGTTGGATGTATTGGAGAACTATAAGATTTAATAATGGCTCCTAACATACAAGCATTGATAGAGCCTCTAAAGATGGGGATAGGGATTTCGGCTGAGTGTCGGATTCCTGACTCTGTTCAATGGGGGCAAGTCGTGAGAATTGCTCAAATGCAAGGTGTAGGGAGTGTAGTACTTGATGGCGTGGAGAAAACGAAGGTTGAGGGGATGTCGAAAGAGATTTTGCTGCAGTGGATTGCCTATACTCAACAACAGGAGAATAGGTATATGTTGCAGGAAAAACTGATAGCCGAACTTGCTTCTTTCTATCAGGAACAGGATATGCAAATGATGGTGCTGAAGGGGTGGGGATTAAGTTGGTTATATCCTAAACCGAAACATCGGCCATATAGTGATTGGGATATCTATTTGTTTGGAAAACAAAAGGAAGGGGATCAACTCCTCCATGATAAAATGGGCATAGAAATAGACTGCTCGCACCATCATCATAGCGTGTTCTTGTACAAAGGACTATCAGTGGAGAATCATTATGACTTTGTCAATGTCTATTCACATTCTTCAAATAAGAAAGTGGAAAAAAGATTGAAGATCTTGGTAAAAGAAACTCCAAATGTAAAAGTGAAGGTTAATGGAGTGGAGGTGTTGTTGCCTTCTCCTGACTTTAATACATTATTCTTACTTCGCCATGCTGCTGCCCATTTCGCAGGCTCTGAAATCAGTTTAAGGCAGGTAGTTGACTGGGGGCTTTTTCTGCAACGGTATCATGGGCAGGTGGACTGGGATACCCAGATACCATTTGTCAAAGAAATGAATATGCATCATTTCTTGGGTGCTATCAATTACATCTGTTATCATTATCTCGGATTCAACAAGGAGATATTTGATTCATGCATTGACGAGAGTTATGGTGAAAGGGTGTTCGAGGATTTGTTTAACCCAATGCACCAACAGTCGAAAGTAAAAGGTACGGTAAAATACATATACTCCAGATTCAGATATTGGTGGAGTAACAGATGGAAACACCGTATCGTTTATTCAGATTCTCTCCTCACCACCTTCCTTGCCCAATTCTTCGCCCACCTAATGAAACCCGCCACGTTGAGGAATTGAAGAATGCAGAAACTGACGGAGAACTACGTTGTGTCAAACACCAAGATCAAGGCTGCCCTGGGCATGAAAGAGATGCCGGTGAGAGCTAAGGATGGACTTAGGGAGACTATTAAGAGTTTTGCGGAAAAATAATTTGGAATATGATAGAATACATTGTTATAGCACTTCTGCTTTTAGCGGC
>Ga0247611_10005945_pt1 | contig 15836 bp, 12 predicted proteins | sample 177DNAGHGhighgp2_FD_192422 | JGI IMG/M metagenome (GOLD analysis project Ga0247611, IMG submission 192422) | Sheep rumen microbial communities from Palmerston North, Manawatu-Wanganui, New Zealand - 1770 DNA GHGhigh gp2 | ecosystem: Host-associated > Mammals > Digestive system > Stomach > Rumen...
AACGCAGACCCTTGTTCAGAGCAACAGCGTAGATCAACTCAACAGTGATCTCAACGTTATCACCAGGCATTACCATCTCAACACCTGCGGGGAGAGTAATCTCACCTGTGCAGTCCATGGTGCGGAGATAGAACTGGGGACGATACTTATTTCCGAATGGAGTGTGACGGCCACCCTCTTCCTTCTTCAGGACATAGATAGAAGCCTTGAACTTCTTGAAAGGCTTGATCTGTCCGGGATGGCAGAGCACCATACCACGCTTGATCTCGTTCTTATCGATACCGCGGAGCAGCAGACCTACGTTATCACCAGCCTGACCCTCGTCAAGAATCTTACGGAACATCTCAACACCGGTAACAACCGACTTCTTGTCCTCACCAAGACCGAGCAGCTCAACCTCATCACCAACGTGGATGACACCAGTCTCGATACGGCCTGTAGCAACAGTACCACGACCTGTGATAGAGAACACGTCCTCAACAGGCATCAGGAAGGGCTTGTCAGTAGCACGAGGAGGCTCCTGGATCCAAGTATCGCAGGTATCCATCAGCTCCATCACCTTCTGCTCCCACTTCTCAACACCGTTCAGTGCACCGAGGGCAGAACCACGGATGATAGGAGTATCTTCCTCGAACTCATACTGCTCCAGAATCTCGCGGACCTCCATCTCAACGAGCTCCAGCATCTCCTCATCGTCAACCATATCACACTTGTTCAGGAAAACAACCAGACGGGGAACGTTTACCTGACGAGCAAGCAGAACGTGCTCACGAGTCTGAGGCATAGGACCGTCAGTAGCAGCTACAACAAGGATAGCACCATCCATCTGGGCAGCACCAGTTACCATGTTCTTCACATAGTCAGCGTGACCCGGGCAGTCAACGTGAGCATAGTGACGCTTTGCAGTCTCGTACTCAACGTGAGCGGTGTTGATAGTGATACCGCGCTCCTTCTCCTCAGGAGCGTTGTCAATCTGATCGAATGACTTAACCTCAGAGAGACCCTGCTTTGCCAGAACGGTGGTGATAGCAGCTGTCAGAGTTGTCTTACCGTGGTCAACGTGACCGATAGTACCAATGTTTACGTGCGGTTTGGTGCGCACAAATTGCTCTTTTGCCATTTTACTTGTTTATTAAATGTTATATAATTCTGAATTTTCAGTTTCCTCCTTCATACAAGAGAGCTGTAACTGAGAGTTGAACTCAGGACCTCTTCCTTACCAAGGAAGTGCTCTACCACTGAGCTATTACAGCGAGTTTTGCACTTCAAAGTGCGAAGTTGTTTTTGCTCGGCAAAAAGCGAACTTTCTGCTCTCGCGTGATCGCAACTTTGAGCGGAAAACGGGGCTCAAACCCGCGACCCCCAGCTTGGAAGGCTAGTGCTCTATCAACTGAGCTATTTCCGCGAAACGTCTCTTGAGAGTGGGTGCTGATGGATTCGAACCACCGAAGTCGAAAGACAGCAGATTTACAGTCTGCCCCATTTGGCCACTCTGGAAAACACCCATTTCTTCTCACCTCTTCAGGCGAGGGGGAAGCCATATTCCCCTTTTCCGTACTTTTGAGCCTCTTGTCGGATTCGAACCAACGACCCCGAGATTACAAATCACGTGCTCTGGCCAACTGAGCTAAAGAGGCTTTTCTAAGCAGCCGTTCTCTGTTTCAGATTTACGACCTGTCGGAAAACGGCTGCAAAGTTACTACTTATTTTTGAATTACCAAAACTTTTCCCAAGTTTTTTTATCTATTCCTTAATTTTTCCTTGAATTTCTGGAGTTGAGCCCGCATAGAATCGACACAAAGGTCGGTACTTTCCTCAAAAGTGTCACTTGTCTTTTCAACAAACAACGTAGTTCCAGGCACTGCCACAGAAAGGCTCACTTCCTTGTTCTGGGCGGTAGCGGGCTTGACCAGTTTACACTGCACCTCTACTTTCTGTATATCCTCAAAAGATTTTTCCAACTTGGCGACCTTCTTTTCGATGAACGCCTGCAACTTCTCGGTAGCGTCGAAATGAATCGACTGAATCTTAATCTCCATAGTTACCTCAATTTAAATAGTTATTAATAAGGATCAGGCTCTAGGATGAGCCTCTTTGTAAACTCGCTTTAATTGTTCGAACGTGGTGTGGGCATAGATCTCCGTCGTAGAGACGCTCTCATGGCCCAGCAGCTTCTTGATGCTCTCAAGTCCCGCGCCGTTGTTCAGCATAGCCGTCGCAAAGGTGTGGCGCAGCACGTGGGGCGACCGTTTCTTCAGCGAGGTGACCGCCGTCAGATACTTATGCACGATGGCATACACCTGATCTCCCGTCATCCGCTCTCCCTTGTCGCTCAGGAACAGTGCCTTGCTGTTCTTCACCATTTGGGCATCGCGGATAGCCATATAGCCGGCAAGCGCCTCGCCCAGTTCGGCACCGAAGGGGATTATCCGCTGTTTGTTCCGCTTACCAGTCACCTTCAGCTGACCTACGGAGAAATCCACATCTTCGTCATCGAGCCCCGTCAGTTCAGAACGTCTTAACCCTGCCTCATAGAATAATATTAATATGGTACGCGCGCGAACCTCTTTATAATTATCCTTCCATTCCAATGCATCGAGCAGCCGCTCCATTTCCCCTTCCCTAAGGAACTGGGGCAACGGCTTCGACTTCTTCGGTCCGGTAATGCAGTGGGCAGGATCTTTCTCAACCAGATTCCGTTTAAGGGCAAAGCGATAAAAGGAACGCAATGCACTCAACTTCTTATTAATCGTTGAGGCAGTGTTTCCTTTATCCATCAGGCTCTCCATCCAGTCACGGATCAGATCGGTATCAACCTTATCTAAAGAGAGTCCATCATCCCTAAGATTCAGATACGATTCAAACTCCCGAAGGCCTTCCTCGTATGTCTGCACAGTCAGCGGAGACGTGTTCCGCTCATAGCGCAGGTAGTTCAGAAACTGGTCAATCATTGCCGATATGTCTTTTCGGCTACGAATTTACGGAAATTTTTCGAAACTACCAAATTTTCGGGAATATTTTTTTATTCCTCGTTAGTACGGAGCTGCTGTACGTAAACGGCGTGCTCCATCTTAAGGCGCTTCAGAACAGACGGTTTGTCGAACTGCTGACGACGACGCAACTCTTTAACAACACCTGTCTTTTCGAACTTTCTCTTGAACTTCTTGAGGGCCTTCTCGATGTTCTCGCCTTCTTTTACTGGTACAATAATCATTTGTCTTTTGCTTTAAATTTTATGTTAAACTTAACGCTTCGGGCACAGGTGCCACGAAAAGCGGGTGCAAAGTTACAACATTTTTAGGAATCCACCAAGTTTTTACCTTATTTTTATTAAAATCAACCTAATTTTCCGCCTTTATCCCACAAAACATTGAGGTTATTAGGTATGAAGGGACACTCATTGACGATGATCATCAATGCTAAAAACGGTTACGGTTACAGTTGTAACCATGTAACCTTTTACGATTCGACAGACCACTTTTGTAAACTAATTTTAAAATTGCCAATTTAAAGGCGCCATTTTGTATCCATCTGACACACAACCAGTTACAGGGCGTCAAGTTTATCGTTAGCAAACACTGAGTTTATAGGGACTAAAAGGGTAGTTTGTCGTAATGAAACCAGTGCTTACATTACGGCAAACTCGGCATCTTTAGGGTACGATTCAATTTTGTAAAGTTATTTCATAATTACAAATAAAGAAACGGTTACATGGTTACAACTGTAACCGTAACCGTTTTGCTTCTTCAGGCTCCGCGAACAGAATGGCAGGGAAGAGATTACATAGCCACGATATTTTTAAACTGTCCCCACTCTTTGTGAGCCTTGTAGGCAGCAACGGAGGCTGTGGGCACATGGAGTGTGGTGTTTTCATAAATGCACCAGCGCCGATATAGGTCACACCGCTGCCAATGGTCAGAGACTTCACCTTTTCACAACTCGAGAAGGTGTGTTTGTCGATGGTCTTTACGCTATTGGGAATCGTAATCCCAGTCAGATTTCGCAGACCACTGAAAGCGTTACGCAAATTTGTATAATCAAAGAATTCTTACTATCTTTGTACCCGAATTGATAAAAAAGAATCAAGATGATAAAGAATCCATTTCTGACCTAGGGTTTAACGTTGGCGAACTAAGCCTACGGGAAAAAGATGCCGAATTATTTGGAGGAATTATCTTTTCTTTGTACATTTGCAGGCGAATATTCACAATTAATCATTTAGATCAATATGGAAACTACAAAAAGAAAAAGAACACGCGAAGAGGTCAGAGCTGTCGTTAGGGAGACGATCCGCCGCAAGAAGGAATGGATTGAAAAGACTAACAAAGAGTTTGAAATGATCCGGAATGGAGAGCTGAAACTCAAATATTCTTAACTATTCATTTCCAACCTTTCTTACTATGAACACATTAAATTTGAGAAACATCAACCTGCACTCGCCTTATTTGGTGGGTCAGACCGACGAGAATGATTCCTTTGTTTTCACGGAAGGACAATCCAAGACTGAAAGAGTTGCTGGCAGAGTTTGAGGAAACCATTTCAATCGTATTCGATTGAAAGCTAACCCACCCAGACGAAATAACTCACAGAGGACAGGTCCCGCAAGTTCATCAGGAGAACAAGAAGCCGTTAGTTTAACTCTATAAGTATCCATTAAAGTGAAGGGGCTCGCAGCCATGCGGACCCCTTCGCTTTAATTTCAAACACAGCAAGAGCACAGAAAGAACCGTCCCTTCTGTGTTCTCTTCTGTGTTCAGAGTTTTACCTCGTAGGTGAAATCGTCTGCGGCATCCCCAGTGCCGTTAGCCTGATGCCAGCGGATGGTGTAGCTGCCCTCGATGCCACCTTCCTGGGCTGCACCCTTCAGGATGGCTTTGTTCCTATTGAACATGGACTTCGACTTAGCCACACAGATGCTGATCTCGTCATTCGTGTCGGCAGATGTGTGCTTGTCCTTACGAGTCCATAAAATACCGTTCGGGATGAAGTCGTTCTTCAGTTTCGATGCCAGGTAAGCTTCTGCCCTTGAGTTGGCAGGCTCTACGGTCATTGTCCATTCCTGCTTGTTGCGTGCAGGGCAGTTTACGACTGACTTGAACTTGTGCACGTGAGATACGGGCAGATATACTTCATTAGCCTGCATTTTAAATTCATAATATGTTAGCCATTCGTCCACCGACTTAAAGCGGGTGTTGAGCGTCACGGTAGATGCATCGGTCTTTACCTCCCACACCCAGGCATGCTCCACGGTGCAGGTCTTCATGGAAATATCCTTCGTTCCGCTATGTTTGGCAGTCTTAAAAAAATTGTATTCGGCTATAGGACGGGCTGCCTTGTAGTTGAATCCCAATGTACCAATGTTGGTATCTACTGTCACATTGGCATTCAGGTCGGGACTGAACCTCGACACAGATGTTCCCCAAGTGCAATTGCCTGTTAAAGCAATCGAAGGCCCTGACTTACCGTAACCAACGTTTCCTCCTAATGAGTAGGAGAACGTTTCTGCAACGGTAGCACCACCCGACGTGCTGTTCTTGGGGGTATAGTCTACTATATTTGGTTTTATTTTGTCCAAACTGCAATTAATATCCAATTCCCTCATATAGGGTCCATACATTCCTCTTAAATCCTCACCATCATTATCATCTGATGAAATTGTGGGGTTAAAATTGTAATCTTTATTAGCTGCCTTCCAGAGGGGGTCATATTGTGCATTATACCACTCGCGCTCACCTGAAGGACCGCAATCGAGTTCATTATTCTCTGCGGTAACACTGAGTTTCACGCAATAGTAGTCACACTTCTTGTCTTCCGAGTAGGCTGTCCAGACGTCGCAGCGCAGTTTGATGGGATGGTTGATGTTGCGACAACCATACTCCTCCATTTGGAAAAACAACTTGTTGTTACTGCCATCAAGAATGAAGGTCTGAGCCTTTGACAGATTCTGCAGTGAGCCAGCATCGGCAGCCCTGGTCATCATCAGACTGCGGGCCTCAGCCGCCTCTTCCTCGGTCACTTCGGGTTCGTCACTGTTAATCCACTCTGCCAGACCTTCTGCCTTCTTGCCGAAGTAGTGGTCGTCGAGCTCATTATTGTATTCCACCTCCACGGGGACGGTATCATATTCACCCTCAGCATCCTCCTTCTCCACCTCTATGTTGACGGTCTGTTTGGTGGCTACGCCCTCACGGTCGTTCATGCTGGCATAGATGGTTTTGGCGCGTAGGGCAATGACCTCGTAGTCGTCGTCGTTGGTGTCCTCATCGATTAAGCCCTTGAAGGGTGACTCTTCCGACCATTCCGCCATACGCAGAAGAATATCGTAGTCGAAGTCCTCGCCGGCATCCGCAGAGGTATCCAAAAAGGTGGACACCTGCTTGCCTATGATTTCGCAGAACTGGTCGATTTCTGAGAGCAGCGGCTCAACAATCACGACGGTGCCTCCGCCTGCAAGCACGCGGGTGATGGCTGAAGCATCTTCGAATCTCAGTCCTTTCAACTTCGATCCCTTCAGGATAATCACCTCCAGTTTCTCGTCGTAGAGATCGGCTTTTGTGGTGGCACGCGCCACGATAGCCTTGCCTTCGCCGGTATATTCTCCGTCGAACACGTAGGCCGGACGCTTGATAAGCGTGTTCAGCTCGTCATCAGGTGAATACTCAGGAAAATCCGCATACTGAGTCTCATCTTCGGTGGCTGGTGTGATGGGGTTGTCTTCTGTCACACACGATGTCACTACGAGGCCGCAGGTCAGGATGGCGGCCAGCATCCAAAACTTCTTTCTTGTCATATAAAGATTGATTTAAACATTATTTATTTAGTGTCATTTTGAGTAGAGCCACTATCACTATCCCTTCCACTCAAACTACCTCTTACTCGAAGTAGAATGGCGGATTATTCTGCGGCAGGTCTCTGTTTTTCAAGATCCATCGTGTCCAGCCAGTAGCCTTTTCAAATGCAGTCAGGCTGTAGCCGTTAGCCCACGAATACTGACTGTCAGCGTTGCTCTTGTCGCGAGTAAACATGTCGGTTTCCGCGTCGTAGAACCAGTACTGCCCATTGTTGTCAATGCATGAGATATCACCATCCTCATTCATAGCCGCAATGCGCAACAAGCCAAACGACTCGCCTACAGCATTGCTCCTGCCGCAACCGATATTAACCAGATAACTGAGTTTCTTGTACTCAGGTGCATACCTATCGTCTTTTTCCAGATAATTCACAACCTCTTGTGTATAGACGTGTTTCGCCTGAGCAGCCTCGATGGCTTTAGTCAGGTTATCCACGCTTTCCGCCAGTTCCGTATTGGCAGTTTTCATGAGCGAGGCGTAGGAGAGCACATCATAAATCGAAACACCGCTACTGGGCTGGTAACAGCCTTCGGCAGCATCAAGCGTTTTAGGTGAATCCAACTCCAACAGTTTGTCAGTGAACTGCTTCATAGCAGGCAATACGGCCTTGAACTTCTGCATATCGGTAAGTACAAAGTCACAATGGCGCTTCTTGTTTGGGAATTTTTCCAAAACCTCATCGCTCTCAAGTGAGTTATCGTACTTTTCCTTCATCATCTGCTCCATATACTTCCCTATCTCACCCACAAAGTCGCCATTTCCGGCTGCAGACCGCAGTCCATTGTCCAGTAGTGTGAAGTCGCCACCTGTGGTGATATGGTTGGAAGCCATCACGTAGTCTGCCACGTCCTGATATTCACTGAGCACCTCGAGGGTGTTCATCAGACAATCGTCATAGATCACCATCTTCAAGTGAACACCGCTCTTCTCGATGCCTTCGCGCAGTTCGTGAACACTGATGCCAGGATTGTTCTTCAGCACTCCGTCGTTGCATACGGCACGAGTGCCACGTCCGTCTTTGTAGGTATCACCCATCACATCATAGCCGCTGCCGTGGTCGCCGATAATGAGAATGTAGTTCTTTGCCGGACCTGCCTGTTTGCAATAGTTAATAAACGAGGCAATGCTGTCAGGCTGGTAAAATTGGGCTGCAGCCTGTTGGCTTCCATAGAGCATTTCGTCGGTAAAAAGTCCCAAGTCGCTACCTCCGTATGTCAGTTGACTTGGAACCAACTCAAAACGATAGACGCTGGCTGCCTTGCCTAAATAGGTGTAGCTGCCGCCTTCTTGCTGCCTCTGCTTGTCGAGCCCTTGCTGAGAAGAGTACTTATACTGTACAAAGAAGCGCACGTTGGGATCTTGGTCTTTCAGTCCTTTACAGGCTCTGACCATATCGCGTTCGGTATCAATGTCCAGATTCTCTCCACCTACTGAGTATAACATGACCGTATAGTCAACAATATCAGTACGTGGCTGGATGGGATCACCACCATCAGAGTTGTCTTCATTATTACTACATGATGTCATCGTGATACCGCATATCATGAAAGCGGCCATCATCCAAAACTTTGCTCTTTTCATCTTTACTGGTCTTATTGATATGTTCGTATTTAAGTTGCTATGATTACCAATAGGCAGTCAACACGTGTAGTAGCAGCTGTGCGCACGACTTGAGGTGGTCGTCGTAGCCGAACCTCTCAGTGTAGAGTTTCACCTTGTCGGGGAAGGCTTCCTTCACGGCCTCCGAGTTGGCATAGGGCACCACCATGTCCCTCTTGCCGTGGAAGAGGTAGATGGGGCGCTTGGGCGTCCATCCCTTTGTCAGGTCATTCTTGTCGAAGCAGGCAAAGAGGGCCTTGCACATCTCCGAATTGGTGTCCTGGGCTTCCGTGCTGAGGATGTCGGTAAGTTTGACAGACTTTGTGCCATTCTCGTCGACGGTGACTGTGAAGTTCTCGAAGAACTTTTCGTTAATCTGATCGCAGGTGTAATCCTTGCTGGCCACCATCTTGTCGATCTCAGCCTTGATGGCGTTGTACTTGTCGCTGAAGAAGGCCTTCTCCTCGTATTTCCCGAGAATGTCTGGATAAGACATCTTCATAGAGCGGATGACGATGGGGAACACTACGGGATATGTGATGTCCTTCTGTTCGAAATACTTGTTGAAGGTGACGCGCGGACTGTGAGGGCCGGAGCCGCAGTAGCTGTACTGGAAACGCCATGCGTTGGCAAAGTCGTCGTGAGTGTCAAGCCATTTGTGGCAAGCCAGCGAGTTGGCACCACCCTGCGAGCAGCCTGCCACGTAGAGCTTCCAGTTCCATTCCATCTTCACGTTGGACAGGTCGCAGAAAAGCTTGTAGCCGGCCTTGAGGGCGTCGATACACTGCTGAGCGCAAACATCGTGGTTGATGTAGGCCTGATCCATATTCTTGGTGATGCCAAAGCCCTGATAGTCGGGCTGTATAAGCAACAGGTTGCCCGACATGAAGGGGATCTCGTATGCCTTGCCTGAGGTGGGAGACACCTTGTCGTCGGCGATGGTGAAGTGTGGGTTCAGGATAATGTAGTTCGGACGAGCCTCATAATATTTGGAGAAGAGCTTATTGCCGCCCCAGCTGACGCGTGCCGACAGGGTGACGGGCTTGCCTGTGGCATCGATACTCTCATAGCTATAGTTGAAATAGCGATAGTAGAAAGTAGGCACTTTGATGCCGAGGGCACGCGTAGCCGACTTCTGACTGCTGTTATACGCGTCACATGCCTCCTGGGCAAACTTGTCGTCCTTCTTGTCGCCGCCGAAGGCAGCCTCAACGAGTTCCTTAATCGAATTAATACCAGTGGTCAGGATGGTGTATTTCACATTGTCCAGGTTGTCGGGCGAAGCGAGTTCTTCCTCTGGCTTGGCGTCTTTGGTGTTCCACTCCTGCATCATAGCCGAAAGCGTCTCGTCGCTGCGTACCATCGTTCCCCTGGTGGCAGCGGCACGCGTACGGGCATTCCCTTCATCAGCATCATAGACAAGCTGGCCGTCCTTCAACACCCACTTCACCCCAAGAGGGAAGTTCTTGTTCGGATTATTTCCCTGCTGCTTGTCGAGATAGGCTGCCACCCTGCCGTCAGCATAGCTCTGATAGTGGAACTCACCGCCTGCATCCTCGCCCCAGACGAGTCCGAGGTTCATAACGCCATCCTTATCTTCATCGTTGAAGAAATAGCGATAGAACTTACCCGTGCCATCGACATTAAACCGGGCGACATCCAGCACCGAGGTACACCTGAACGTCTCGTCGTTCTTGCCATAGTAAACATCATCTACGTCGTATTGCTCATACCAGACACCTTCCAACTGGCTATTCAGGGCCTTGGTGTCGGGAACTGCTGGTTCGCTTGTGGCATTGTCTTCTTTGCTGCACGACGTCAGTGCCAGGCCGCAGAAAAGAATGGCGGCAAGCATCCATGAATACATTGATTTCATTTTCATTTGGTTTTCTATTGATTTTGTTGATATGGTCTGTCCCTCTCTCGATTCCTCACTCTGACACTTAGAGTGAGGAATTGAAGAGGGAGTATGGGCTATTCGCCGTAGAAGATTAACCTGAACTCGGGAAGGATCACCTTTTTCTTTTCTTTGGGACCGACCTTGGCATTAGCAAATTCTACAGCAAAGGTCTGCCAATACTTGTTTCTTGTATCATTGTCGAAGTAGAAGGTGTTGTTATATATTGGACCTCCGTTACCCCATGCCAGTTCCTTTTCATAATTCTGAGACAAAATAGCATAATATTCACCTGTGGGTTTAGGTGCTTTTGGATAAGCAAGTATCCGCCAGGTCGTAGGAGTATAATATTGAGCTTCACGGGGTTTCCCTAAAAATCTCTCTTCCAAGGAGAGTATTTCCCAAACATCAGCGCCTTCTGGTGAATACAATTCATATCCAAGGACCTTTACCGGCTTCTCGAACTCAAATTCGGCTGAAGCAAGATATGTGCCAAGTGTCTCAACTTCGGCTATCCAGACATACCTGCTCCACGCATTATAATTTCTACTACCTTCAGGATCCCAAAGTTCGTTGTCAAAGAGTTTCTCCACTCCCGGCTGGTTGCCCCGTATGTTGGTCAACTTGCCCCCAAAGTTGTAGTTGCCCCACTTTAGGAGTCCGAAGATGCGGCGTGTCTGATGGTCATAAAGGTCGCGGTTTTTCTGCTTGCCAAGATCCTTGGCCTTGATGGCAGCATATATTTTCTCCTGCTCGGCAAGGTTGTCGAGTTTCTTCAAGTCGGGCACGTATGAGCGGGTATAGACAAGCGGCTTGTCCATGCTGCGCAACTTGACGGTAAGCATCACATTGACTTCAAGTCGCTTTACATCCCTAGTAGTAGGCTCTATCAGGAATTCTTTCGTGCCACGTCCAATAGCACGTCCAAAAGCAGAACCATATTGCGTTTCTTCATTAAAAAACGCCATGGCCAGCTTATTGACTGGATCTTGACCATGGTTATAGAGGAAGTCTTGTAGCCAATGATACCCATAGAGACGCATCAACGACGGGTGTCCGCCCGCATCACAGCCTTTAAGGTCGATGGCCGGGCGGAAGGATTCTGCATGGATGCTGGACTTGGGTTCTCTCTCTATGCAGGTAGCCTCCACCTGGGTCCACTCTATCTGGTCGTCGGGGAACAGGGTGGGGTTGAGAACAAAATCTATGCTGCTGGGATCAAAGAAATATGAGTAGAATTGATTAGGTCTGATTCCAATGGTATATGGCAGGACATAGACTACGGGCGAGGTCCTGAGGTTCCACACGCCCTGGCCTACGGTTGAGTTGGCAGTATCGAAGCTCGACAAAGAGAAGGTGGGTGATGCCACGCCTACCGTGGGCATTGAGCCTTTGATGGTACCCTCGGTGTCAATCGTTCCGTTCATGTTGAGGTTGATGGCACCCGAGGCCTTGTCAGTCTTCGTATCTGCAGAGCCGGCCAGGAGGTTCCAGGCACCTTTGCAGAAGTTGAATCCGTCCTTTATGGCACCCATATAGTCGCTCTTCACGATATTCTTGATGGTCGTGACAAGGTCAGTACCCACTTTTTTATAGTCTTCCAGATTGGTGGAGAAGCCTTTACTGGCCGAGACGGCACCAGTGCTGGGCAGCGGAGTATTGATCTGTGCCTTGATGGTGCTGGTCAGCGAGACGTGCGACGTGTTCCACGAGCGCATCTGCAACTTGATGCTCTCCTTGTTCTTGTCAAGTGGGGCGCGATAGACGGAAAGGTCTACATCGAAGGCCCACCATCCGGCATTGGGCACGATGAGACCGTCGTTGCTCTTGTAGTCGACCCATGGGGTGACATAGTCCATCATGGTGCCGTTGCCGGTCTGTTTGAGGGCTGCCTTGTTGGTGACGGTGCGGTCCATCGGAATGCCATAGCGCCAGGTTGACATGTAGCCGAGGGCATCAGTCATTGCAACCTGCCACACGTGGTCGTTGCCGGCCGAGAACTTCTCGGGCATGTAGTAGAAGAAGCGCAGGATGCCGGAGTACTTGTTGTAGAGGGCAAAGAAGTTGTTGTTCACGATGGCACGGTTGCCGCAGCTGTTGAGCACCCATTCCCATCCGTTCTCCGGCGTGATGTCATCACAGAAGCCGTTGGGCAGGTTGGTCTGCACCACGCCCTTGTTCCAGGGCAGGTTCACCTTCGTGTAGCCTTCACGGCCGTTGGAGTCTTCCGCGTCCTTGCCCACGCCGTCGTAGAGGTAGATGGCCTGCTGTGTGCGCCAGTTGGCGGCGTTAATCTCCTTGTCGTTGATATTCTCGTTGTCGGCAGCAGCTCCGCCGTGCAGCAGGATGTTCCACTGCTCAATGAGCGCGCCCCATGTGCCGTCGTCCTTGGTGAGAGTGATGTCCTTGCCGTTGATGTCCTTGGCTGTCAGCTTTCCGTTAAGCAGGTGCAGGGTGCGGTTCAGCGGTTCGAAATTGGCGATGGGGTTGAGCACGATTTGCTCGGTGTTGTCGAGCTTCACGCCGATGGTGCCGTCGGCATAGGTGTGATAGCTGAAGCGCCCCTGGCTGCCGCCGCTGCCGCCGCCGAGGTCGCCAACGGGGTCGCTGCTCTCATCGTTGAAGAAGTAGCGGTTCCATACGCCCATGTCTGCCTCGAAGTTATATACCTCCACGATACGGGTGTAGTCGTGGCTTACTGTTTTTCCGTTGCTGTCTATTGACTGAAAGCTGCCGGTGGCATCGTATTGCACCACCCATTCGCCTGTCAGGCTCTTGGGGTCAGCACTTGGAGGCACAGGATTGTCGGCTTCGGAACACGAAGTCAGTGCCAGGCCGCAGGAAAGGATGGCGGCAAGCATCCATAAACACTTTCTTCTCATTTCGGTTGTTGTTTATATATTATTAATAATGTGTGTTACCATATCTCAAAAGTCGTCGCCGCAATAGACGCTTTGGTCCATATAGGCCGCAAAGTCTGATGGCTCATTGATGTTTGTTGCACTTCCTTCTGGCATCGGATCATCCGGTGCTACGGAATTTTTCTGTGCTGTCAGTACACGAGCCCAATGCCAGGCCGCTGCTAAGAATGGCGGCCATCATCCAAAGTATGTTCTTTTTCATATTCATAATTATTTATAGATTTAAAAGTTGGTTTAGGAGGCTGAATGGACAGCCTTTAGGGCGTTTTGCCGCTTTTGTTCGCGGTACTCACTGGGCGACATGCCGTAATACTTCCGGAACAGCCTTCGGAAGGTGGCATCGCTCATGATGCCTGTCTCGCGGGCCACGGCGTCGATATTCCAATGGGGCCTGTCCTGGAGCAGCGTGCAGGCATAGGCCAGACGCTTGTTCGTGATATACTCTGTGAATGTTAGAGGCGGATTCCCCATTGTCTTCAGCGTCTGGATGATGCTACGCTGGGTGAGCCCCAGTGTCTGGGCGGTTGTCTTCAGGTCTATTTCGGGCTGACAATAAAGGCGTAGCTCATCCATCTGAGCATCGAACCATCGGTAGAGTTCATAATCAGTCAGATCCGCCGGGGAGTTGCCTTGTGGCACTGACGTCGCCGACTGCTCCTGATGCAAGGCCGAGTGCTCAAGGGTGGTCACTCGGTCGATAAGTCGCGCATTGTTGTCGGCCACCTTCGACGATATGCGGAGCATGATAACCAGTGATACCAACAAGGCCAATATCACCATCGTCACCAAGACGCCTACTGGAGATAATATGGTAGTAATATACATACGTCAAACACGAAAACGTGCACGAAGTTACAAAAAATATCTAAGAGAAGCGGGCTTTTGCCCCCAAAAAGGCAAAAGTTGTTCGCTCAAATCTTCGATTTACCGCTCAAATCGGCAAATACAGTCTGACCCAAGGTACTTTTACGCCCAATATTAGTGGGGTTTGCACATTTTTTCGTACCTTTGCACTGAGCATTAATAACATGTGGTATGGAATACAGAACTATCAAAGTGTTGAATAGCGGACTGCCCCGCTGGCTGATAGAGGCAGCCTTTATCATTATGGTATTATCAGCCGTTTGTTCGTGGCACGACTTCCAGTTGTGGTTCAATGCCCACTGCCCAATCGCGCTGGCACTGGTTCAAAACGTAGGTATGATCATCATGTATTTCGCCGTGATGAAAGGAATGGCCCTTCTGCCCCACCCCCTGACGGCATTGTGGTGGACTGCCATCGCCCTTTGCGTGGCCGGATTCATCACGGTATCGATGGGTCCCGCCTACGCCTTATACAATTTCTACGTGGCATCACTGCTGTCGCTTGTCGCCCTGCCGCTTGGCACGCTGCTCATCATCTGGCACCAGAACCGTCTGCGGGCTGTAGGCATCTGGATAATAGTGCGCATTTTGTTTTTCACCCTACTGCCAGTACTTCTTTACGTCGTACTGAATGTAGAGACCAACTCCACCTTCGACCTTATCTATGAAGTGGCCTGTCTCCTCATTGAGTGCACCTATGCCTGGCTGCTGCGCCGCACCCTGATTCCCTGAAGCCCAGCTTCCCTTGACGTTGGCGGCTCCTGCCTTTTATGCAGGGTCGCCAACAGTCTTATTGACATAACGGGGTGCAGGCTTCGCGGAGCCAGGCAGCCTCATCGTCAGAGAGATGGGGGGAGAGGGTATCGAAGACGCGCTGATGGTAGTCGTTGAGCCATTGGATTTCCTCTTGAGTCATCATCTCGATGAGAATGGGGGCTTTGTCGATGGAACAGAGGGTGAGCGACTCGAACTGGAGGAACTTGCCGAATTCCGTCTCCTTGTAGGGTACGATCAGCAGGGTGTTCTCTGTGCGGGCGCCGCAACGGTCCGGGAGGTAGATGCCTGGTTCATCGGTAATCGTCATGCCTGCCACTAGCGGGGCTGGCTTCCACTCCAAACGGAACTGGTGGGGACCTTCGTGGACATTCAGATAGGTGCCTACGCCATGACCAGTGCCGTGCAGGTAGTTCAGACCTTCACGCCACATATCCTTACGAGCCAGGATATCAATCTGGGTACCGCTTGAACCACTTGGGAACTTACAGAGTTCTATCTGGATATGGCCTTTGAGCACGAGAGTATATATCTGCTTTTCCAGATCAGTAAGCGGTCCGAGGGCGATGGTACGGGTAATATCTGTCGTGCCATCGAGATACTGGGCACCACTGTCGAGCAACAGCATACCCTTGGGTTGCAAGGGGATATCCGTCTCTGGGGTGGCTTCGTAGTGAACGATGGCGGCATGGGTGCCATAGCCGGCGATGGTATCGAAGGAGATATCACGGTAGAGAGGTTGTTCGGCTCGCAACGAGGTCAGTTTCTCATCAATCGTGATTTCCGTCAGTTCTGATATCTCAGGTTTCCCGATATAGCCGGAGAGCCAGTAGAGGAATTTCGTCATGGCGATGCCGTCTTTCAGCATCGCAGACCTAAAACCCGCTATTTCCGTATCGTTCTTCACCGTCTTCATCCGCTTCACAGGCG
>Ga0247611_10005947_pt1 | contig 15831 bp, 8 predicted proteins | sample 177DNAGHGhighgp2_FD_192422 | JGI IMG/M metagenome (GOLD analysis project Ga0247611, IMG submission 192422) | Sheep rumen microbial communities from Palmerston North, Manawatu-Wanganui, New Zealand - 1770 DNA GHGhigh gp2 | ecosystem: Host-associated > Mammals > Digestive system > Stomach > Rumen ...
TGCAGTCACAGCATGGATTTCCTCTTTTTTCTAGCATTTGCTCTTTTAATGCACAGCCAGAACAATCGTTACATGTGCAACTCTTGCTTCTTATCGCACGAGTAATCCTGTTTACGGCATAGGCTATGGATGCGATGATGATGGCAATGACGATGATGATTTCCATGAGGATATATTATTATAAATAATGTTCGCGCGTACATCATTTAATTAGATAATGATTTTGTCTATTGTCTTACTGATATTGTCGAGTACTTTGCCTGGTTTGGCTTCGTCTTGTGTGCGATCAGGGTTTATGATGGCTTTTAGCCCTAAAGGCTCTATACGTATGTCAATGTCTGTACCCATCTTTGTGGGGTCTCCATCGAAATGCACTGCACCGGGTTCGTTGCGACTAATATGTATGCTGCGTGCCTGGAAAGTCTTGATGTGCTTGTTGCTCTTAAGTGTTTTGGCGAAGAGGTCAAATCCTACTTTTGCAGCTTCTATAATATTAAAAGGTTCCATGATAATCACGTCGAGCAGTCCGTCTTGCATTGACGCTTCTGGAGCGATGTAAGCATTATTGCCATATTGCGAGGCATTGGCACAGGCCACAAGGAAGGCATTGTATTGATGATTACCTGATTCGTCAGTAATGATGTATGTGTCTGGCTTGTATGTGAGACCTTCCTTAAGCACGTTTTCTACGTAAGTAGCGAGACCACGTTTACCTGATTCCGCAAATTTAAGTGATACATATGCATCAAACCCCATACCGCACGTACAGAAAAATGGTTGGTCGTTGATGACACCATAGTCGAAATAGTCTGTTTTTCCGGCATTGATAACTTGTAAGGCTTGTTTCATATCCATAGGAAGGCAGAGATGACGTGCTAATCCGTTACCTGAGCCGCAGGGGATAATACCTAGGGCTGTCTCACTGTGAGTGAGTGAGCGTGCCACTTCATTGACGGTGCCGTCGCCACCTACAGCAACACAGATGTCTTTATGGTCAGTAACACATTGACTGGCAATTTTTGCTGCGTGACCGGCATACTCTGTCTCGATGATTTCCCACTCAAAGCGATTGTCATCAATCAGGTGCGTGATAAACAAGGGTAGTGAGTCTTTTGATTTAGTACCCGATATAGGATTAACGATAAAGGTGATGTTCTTTTTCTTCTTTTGCATAGTGCAAAATTACACATTTTGAATGAAAAATGAGGCGTAAATGATGAATAAAAAGAAAAAAACAAACTTTTATTAAGAAAAATGTGCACGATTTGCAGATTTTTGTGTAACTTTGCACCCCAAATAAAAGTGAAACCTAACAAAGATATGGGACAACTACAAGAAAGATATAAGTCGTATCGTATTCCTCAGGAGGCGATGGCTAAGGGTATCTACCCTTATTTTCGTGCTATTGAGGGTAAACAAGGTACGGAAGTTGAAATGGGCGGACACAAGGTTTTGATGTTTGGCTCAAATGCATATACAGGCTTGACAGGCGATCAGCGCATTATTGATAAAGCAAAGGCTGCGCTCGATAAATATGGCTCTGGTTGTGCTGGAAGCCGTTTTCTGAATGGTACGTTGGATTTGCATGTTCAGTTGGAGAAGGAAATCGCAGAATTTATTGGAAAGGATGATTGTCTCTGCTTTAGCACGGGATTCTCTGTAAATCAGGGCGTTATTCCTGCATTGCTGGGTAAAGATGACTTTGTTATTTGCGATGATCGTGACCATGCATCAATAGTAGACGGCCGTCGTTTGGCTTTCGCAAAGCAGCTCCATTATAAGCACAATGATATGGATGATTTGGAGCGTGTACTTCAGAAACTACCTGCTGATGCTATTAAGCTTATTGTTGTGGATGGTGTGTTCTCAATGGAAGGCGACTTGGCCAAGTTGCCAGAAATTGTTGAGCTGAAGCATAAGTATAACTGTTCAATCATGGTTGATGAAGCTCATGGTGTCGGTGTTTTCGGTCGTCAGGGACGAGGCGTCTGCGACCATTTCGGACTGACAGATGAGATTGATCTTATCATGGGTACTTTCTCTAAGTCACTGGCATCTATTGGCGGATTTATCACAGCCGATGCAGATACTATCAATTGGTTGCGTCATACATGTCGTACTTATATCTTCTCTGCATCTAATACTCCTGCAGCTACAGCTGCGGCTATGGAGGCTTTGCATATCCTGCAGCAAGAGCCCGAGCGTATTGAGAAGTTGTGGAAGGTGACTCGTTATGCCTTGAAGCGCTTCCGTGAAGAGGGTTTTGAAATTGGCGATACAGAGAGTCCTATTATTCCTCTTTATGTAAGAGATACAGATAAGACATTCTTGGTAACTGCTTTAGCTTTCAATGCAGGTGTATTTATCAACCCTGTAATTCCTCCTGCATGTGCTCCTCAGGATACTTTAGTGCGCTATGCTTTGATGGCTACGCATACCGAGGAACAGGTGGAACGTTCGGTAATTGCACTGAAAAAGATCTTTGTTGAACAAGGAATTATAAAATAATTGCGGAAAAATTTGCAAGGGTCACAAAAATTGTGTACCTTTGCACCCGCAAAAACGAGGTGTAGCGCAGTTGGTAGCGTTCCTGGTTTGGGACCAGGCTGTCGCAGGTTCGAGTCCTGTCACCTCGACTGACATTTTTTAATTGGATGGCATTTAGTCAAAATGGCTAAATGCCTTTTTTTTGTTTTTTTCTTGTAAAAAAGTTTGCAAAGAAAGAAATTTTTACTATCTTTGTAGCCAGATTAATCGGCTATAGCGATATGAAATCTATTCTTAGAATCTTTACTATAATACTACTACTGCTAGGAAATCAGCACGCTGAGGCTTTTGAAGGACGAACCTTTAAAGCAATTAATGCATCCAATGAGTTGGCTGATAATAATGCACAGATTGTTGTCTGTACAAAGACTGGTCGTATGATTATTGCTACGCTTGGTAGCTTGAATTTCTATAATGGTTCAGAATTCTTCCATATTAGTCCTCGTCACGATTGCCAGTATCAGTTGCCGCGCTATACTGGAAATTCTTGTCTGAGCTTTGATCGTAAGCACCATATATGGTTAAAATATACACATACGTTGACGTGTGTGGATCTGTTGATGGAACAGTTTGTAGCTAACGTTGACAGTGTAATCAATGATATGGGGTGTCATGAGCCTGTAGAAGATTTGTTTGTAGATTCTGATGGAGGTGTGTGGCTTCTTACAGAAAAGGGTCTCTTTGGCGTTAATAACCAGCAGACATATACTGTATTGCGTGACCAGAATCTACAGAACGTGGATGTGTATGATAATTTGCTACTTACATTTTATGATGATGGTGAAGAGGTGGGGCAGGACCTGAAAACGGGGAAAATAATGCATCGTACACGGGCTTATGACTGGGATACAGGGCAGCGTTACAATCAAATGTCGACTATATTGCGTTATGAAAATGGCTACTTTATGGTGAGAAATGGTGAGAAAGAGTCTGTCTTTTTATATTTTGATGTAAAACAATTACAATGGACGGTAATTCAGACTTTCACTTGCCGCGTTAATCATCTCGCTCTTCATGATAAAATGATTTATTTGCCATCGCAACGTGGATTCGGCATATTTGATATCAAACAGAAAAGTATGGACTGGGTGGACGAGTTCCTGCTTGTTGATGGCCGTAGGGTTCGGACGGATTGTAATATGATTGCTTTTGATCGCCAAGATGGTATGTGGGTAGGCACAGAGGATCGTGGCGTGCTTTATTCACGTCCTGCAAAACTACAATTTTTGTCGTACCCCAATGTGGCGCCAGAGGCTGAGTATTATTCCAAAATAATGGATGAGATGACTCAGAATATAACAGAATTTCATGGTCAACGTGCCAATTGTATGTTTATGGATAGTAGAGGATGGTCGTGGATAGGTACGACGACAGGTCTCTATCTATATAAGACACCACAGTCAGAACCTCTGATTTTCTCAAAGAAGAACGGATTCTATAATAATGTGGTCCATACGGTTGTGGAAGATAAAAACCATAATATCTGGGCTGCTACTTCAAATGGTGTATCATTTGTACGTTTCAATGGAGATAATGTGGCGTTTGTCAACAGCTTTAATGAGATTGACGGAGTGCCAAGTGAATCCTTTGTTAACTGTAAGGGAAAAATGCTCGATGATGGCACTATCATCATGCAGGCAATAGATCATGTTGTGAGATTTAACCCCGACGATATGGAAGAGGTAAATACCCCTCATCCCTATAAACTGTTTCCTAAGTTGATTCGTCTGATGGTGGATGGAAATAATATAGAGCCAGATGTGATGCTGGATAACCATATCGTTATAGATAGAGCATTGTCACGAACATCGGAAATCGTGTTGAGTAGTGAACACTCATCGGTATCGTTGACTTTCTCGCCTCTAAACTATTATCGTCCTTTGCAAACGTACTACAGGCTTAGGATAAAAGGTGTTAAAGATTATGAGGACTGGAAGACTCTTTCTTTCTTTAATAGTGGTGGAAAAGTTGATTCCAAAGGCATGCTGCATGTACCGCTTTTGGGATTGGCTCCTGGTTCATATCAATTGGAACTGCAGGCGTCTATGTACCCTAATCAATGGGATGGGGAACCGTTTACATGGAATATCATTGTAAATGAGCCGTGGTGGCAGACAACAGGTATTTTGTGGCTTCTTGGCATCGTGGTATTCATGATAGGCATAACGAACTTTGTCTTCTATATGCGAAACGAGCGCATGCGTATGCGTAGAAGTCATGGCGAAGGAGATATGATACGAAAGATACGTCAGTTTGTAGCACGATGTGATGCCCATACAAGTGTCGCTATGTCGTCGCCCTTGCAAGACGACTATCGTCATAATTCCGAGAATGCAGACGTGAAACTGAGTCCAGAGTTTGTGGATATCATGATGCGTATCCTCCCATATGTAGAAGTTCACATGAAGGGTGATTTGAGCATGGCGCAGTTGAGCCGTGTGGCAGAAATGGATGTGGTGCCTTTCTACGAATTAATGATGGACAATATCTATAAGAGTCCTCGCGACTTAGCACGTGTCTATCGATTAGAGAATGTTACAAAGTTGTTATTGACAACGGATAATTCGATAGAACAAATTGCTGACGAGTGCGGATTCTATACTGCAAATTATATGATTGGAACCTTCTTCCATCAATATAAGCAGACGCCTCAGGAATATCGTGAGAGTCATAGATAAAAGTGGTTGACTCATCCGAATAGGGCGCGGAGCGCTTCTTCTACTTTCCTGACGGGGTGAATCTCAATCTTTTTTTTCTTGGTGTTGAGACCTTGCATATTATAGCGTGGGATGATGATATGTTGGAATCCTAATTTTTCTGCCTCGGCAATACGTTGCTCAATACGATTGACGGGACGTACCTCACCACTTAGTCCTACCTCACCAGCCATACACCAGCCTGATTCGATAGGCGTGTCGACATTGGATGAGAGCACGGCAGCAATGACAGAGAGGTCCATGGCTAGGTCTGTGACTCTCAGTCCGCCCGCGATATTTACAAAGACGTCTTTCTGCATCAGTTTGAATCCTACGCGTTTCTCAAGGACAGCCAGTAGCATGTTTAGTCGGCGCTGATCAAAACCTGTAGCTGAGCGTTGTGGTGTGCCATAGGCTGCGGATGATACAAGAGCCTGGGTTTCAAGCAAGAACGGACGTACACCCTCAATGGCGCTAGATATGGCAATGCCAGAAAGACCTTCGTGGTCTTGGGTTAATAATAGTTCAGATGGATTGTTGACCTGTCTGAGGCCGTTTTGCAGCATCTCGTAGATGCCCAGTTCTGACGTACTTCCGAAACGGTTCTTAATACTCCTCAGAATACGATACATATAGTGTTGGTCTCCCTCAAACTGGATGACTGTGTCAACGATATGTTCTAGTACCTTGGGACCGGCCAGTGTGCCTTCTTTTGTGATATGTCCAATCAGGATAACAGGCACACCGCTTGTCTTTGCAAATCGCAATAATGCAGCAGCACATTCGCGTACTTGAGCCACAGAACCTGCACTCGACTCGATATCTTCTGTGGCAATCGTCTGTATGGAGTCAACAACTACTAAGTCAGGTTGCTCTTCCTTAATATGCTCAAAGATATGCTCCAATGCGTTCTCGCATAGTATCATGAAGTTCTCAGGATTGGGTTGCCCGCTCAGAATGCGTTCTGCGCGCATTTTCAACTGATGGGCACTTTCCTCACCACTGACGTAGAGAATATGCTTATCTGAAAGGCGGAGCATGGTCTGTAACGATAGCGTAGATTTTCCGATTCCCGGTTCTCCACCAAGCAGTACAATGCTGCCAGGTACCAATCCTCCACCAAGAACGCGGTTTAGTTCCTCATCATGCATATCGATACGTTTCTCGTCATGACTACTTATCTCGCTAAGTCTCATGATGCGGTTGGTGCGTATGGCGTGACCTGTCTTTGCTGCAGCGGTGGTGGCACTTTGTCTGACGTTGTCTGTGCTGACTTTTATCTCCTTGAATGTGTTCCACCGTCCGCAAGACGGACATTTGCCGATCCATTTTGGCGATTCTTGTCCGCAATTCTCGCAGACGTATGCTATCTTATCCTTTGCCATTATGAGGTATCTTATATCAAGTTTGATGCAAAGGTACGAAATTCATAGGCTTCATACAAGGCTTTTTACTTTATTAACTCTTGTATTTTAGTGAATGATTTCGCAATTACAAAAGAATTTTGTACTTTTGCACCACGATGAATGGAATAAGACTTTTTCTTGCTATTGCCGCTGGATTGCTGTGTTTTGCTGCATGTACAGATAGTGGTGATAATAAACAAACGGATAATGAAATAGATACGTGGGAGTTAGACTCAGCCTCACTACGTATTGCAGTGATGCCTACTATAGACTGCCTTCCACTGTATGTGGCTGAAGAGGAGGGCCTGTTTGACCGTGAGAGCGTTAGTGTGAGCCTCTATCCCTATCAGGCTCAGATAGACTGCGACACGGCTATTAAGAATGGGTGGGTGGATGTAATGATGACAGATTTGGTGAGGGCGGAACGTCTGAAGAGTTTGGGTACGCCGTTGCGTTATCTGACTGCCACGGAGTTGCAATGGCAACTGTTGGCAGGCAAGAATGCTCGATTGAAAAAATTGGGACAACTTGAAAATAAAATGATAGCGGTGACTCGCTATTCAGCAACTGCTATGTTGGCAGACGCACTTGTTGATAGTGCTTCTGTAGTCGATGAGCATGTGTTTAGGATTCAGGTTAACAATCTCGGAATACGTCTTCAGATGTTGGAGACAGAGACTATGGATGCTATGTTCTTGCCTCAGCCTCAGGCTACTGCTGCTAGGCAGATAGGGGCAGAAGTACTTTATGATACACGGTGGAATGACGTCTGTATGGGTGTTATGGTTGCTAGCGAGGCTTCGCAATGCGACACGTTGCGTCAGCGTCTGACAAAAGGTATGCTGAAGGCTTATGCTGAGGCTTGTGATTCCATCAATAAACGTGGCGTGAGGTTTTATTCTAAAATGATTGCACGGCGCTGTGGACTGAAGAATGCAGTGACAGATTCTTTACCTTCGGATATTCACTTTAATGGTGTACGTCAGCCGCGTGAACAGGATATCACGAGAGCTAACTCATGGCTAAATAAATAATAGTTGTAAGAAGGGCTTTATGCAAAATAAAACTCCATTAGATAGTGTTATAAAGGATATTTCTGAAAGAAAGCTGTCGGCTGGTCTTTTGGGTTTAGAGAATTTTCTCCTGTCTTATCCCCAGGTGTCTGGCCTGGACGTGTTGGCGAATATTAAGGTGGATTATGATTTAATGGCACAATATTGGAAGAGCGGGATAAATGATCCGGAACTCGAATGTGTCTATGACCAATTGATCCGACGTCTGTATTCTTTAGCTATGAATGTCCGTGGTCAGTATCTCTATCGTACTGATTCCTATTGGATGGCTACTTATGATCGTCCACGTAAGAATAGAACAGAATGGGGGGTGAATAGTATAAGAGCTGAATTAGAGAACTATGTCAGTGAAATGGTCATGCTGGAATTGGCACCTGCGAATATCAGAGCGGAAAAGAGTTTGAAATTGAATCAAGACCATCAGTCTTTGATGAGTCATCTCTTTGAATATGTATTGACATCTCAGCAGTGGAAGACCAGTATATGTGAACAGTTTGTTGATATCTTGCTTGCTCCTACGATTGACGTTGTGGATCAGCAATTGCTTGTCAGTGCAATCACGTTGGCTGTTCTGAATGCGTTTGATGAGAATAAGGTCTTGACCCTGATAAAGGTATATCAACAGTCAGTTGATGTTCATGTGCGTCAGCGTGCATTGGTAGGATGGGCGATTACGATTGATGAAAAGAAATGCGCTCTTTATCCGGAGTTGCAGCAAATTATTGCGGAGGTTTGTTCGGATGAAACCACGTGTCAGGAACTGACAGAACTGCAGATGCAGTTATTCTTCTGTAAGAATACCGAGAATGACCAGAAGATGATTCGGGATGAGATTATGCCGGAATTGATGAAAGGCAACCATTTCAAAATGGGTAAAAAAGGGGTAGAGGAAATAGATGAGGATGCCTTGGAAGATATACTGCATCCCGATGCGGCTGAACTTGATATGGAGAGAATGGAACAGAGCCTGTCGCGAATGACGGATATGCAGAAAGAGGGTTCCGATATATATTTCGCAGGTTTCTCACAGATGAAACGCTTCTCTTTTTTCTATGACTTGTCAAACTGGTTTGTTCCTTTCTATGAGCATCATCCTGCGATTAGCAAGGTATGGGAAAACAAGAAAGGTAGATCTTTCTTGCATTCCCTTATTGGGACAGATTCTTTCTGTGATAGCGACAAATATTCTTTTCTATTGAGTTTTGAGCAAGTTGTTAACCAGCTGCCTCCTAATATCCTAAAAATGATGGAAGCGGGAGAGGCTGTGCCAATGCCTATGGGGGGGCTTGTGGCTGAAGAAGAAAAAGGGTCTCCAGCTTACATCAGACGTATGTATTTGCAGGATTTCTACCGATTCTATCGTTTATTCTCTCAACGTTCGGAGTTTGAGAATCCTTTTGAAAACATTTCTCATTATCTTTTCTTCGCTAATGAGTTGACAAAGAAAACGCCCTTGGCAAAGCGTATGAATGAGGTTGTAAACTTCCTGATAAAGCGTAAGTTTTATCTTGAGGCTGAGCGTGTGCTTTTATGCTATCCGGAAGAACAGCGTGACTATCAGTATTGTATTTTGCGAGGACATTTATGTCAGATGCTTATAGAACGTGATGCTGAGGAGGAAATTAAATGGTACCAAGGGGCTCTGAACTTTAGACCTGGTGATAAGAAAGCGCTTACAGGACTGGCTCGTGCCTATTTCTATCAGGAAGCATACGATAAGGCTCTAGATATCTATAAGCAGCTGCTTGAGATAACTCCGGAGGTCAGATCTTATATGCTTAATGCTTCTATCTGTATGACTAATCTCCGTCATTGTGAGGATGCACTCAAATTGCTTTATAAGTTGAATTATCTGAACGAGACGGATATGGACGTTGTATTGGTATTGGCTTGGGTATTGACTATCGACGGTCGCTTTGATGAGGCAAAGAAATATTTTGCTCAGTTAATGGGACAGAAGACTCCGCAGACAGATAGTTTCCTCTATTATGGTTACTGTTTATGGTTCTCATTTGACATTGAAGGATCTGTCAAATCCTTCAAACGTTACTGTGAACTTGTTGATAGCAAGGGCAAGGAGTTTATGTTAGAAAAATCTTTCTATGTAACGGAGAACGATGTCATCCTCAAGCATCATAGAGGTGATGGTGAGGTTCAGCTGATGCTTGACGCTGTTAAAGGTTAGAGAAAAGGACGCAAAAGATGGGCAAACCATCCACGGAAACGTTGCCAAGGTGTGCGGAATTCTTTCCAAGTCTTCGGTGTTAGGTATATGCTCTCCTTTTTATCCCGCTCAAACATGTCGTCTAGTTCACGTGTAGTGCAGCTATCAATAATCACAGCATTCTCTTCGTAGTCAAATCGCATACTGCGGGCATCTAGGTTGGTGCTGCCGACAGTACAAAAACGACTGTCAACCATCATAATTTTAGAATGGTGGAAACCTGGTTGGTACAGCCAAATATTTGCACCTCGCTTCATCAGTTTATGAGCGTTATAGAAAGCACAATCAGGTGTAAGGGGAATATCGCTTTTGGCAGAGAGCATAATGTCTACTTTTACGCCTCGTTTCAGTGCTTGTTTGATAGCTTTGTTGATGCAGGGAATCAGGGTGAAATAGGGGTTAATAATGCGAATAGAGTCTTTTGCATCGTTGATAGCATTCACATAGAAGTAGCGCATAGCATCATTAGTGATATGGGGCTCACGATTTATGATACCCACCAGTTTTTTTCCTGCTGTTGCTGTGGTGTCAGGTTTAAGGCCTTTCATTGTTACTGGTTCGTAAGCTCGGAAATATTGAGGCTGTGAAAAAAGGTCTTCACCAGTAGCTTTCTTCCATATTCTGCAGAAAATCTGTTGCAGCACATTAACGGCTCCCCCTTCAATACGACAATGCATATCCCTCCAAGCGCCTACCTGTTCTGTACCTTTTATATAATAGTCGGCCACATTCATGCCTCCTGTATAGGCAACACGTCCGTCAATAACTACAATTTTACGATGGTCGCGAGGCCAGATATGGTTTACCCATGGGAAACGGATCGGGTCGAATTCTACGATATCAATACTGTCTTTTCTTAGAGCTTCTAAATGATGTTTGCGCAGAGGCTGATTGTTGGAGTCGTTTCCAAAACCGTCAAACATAGCGCGAATCTCTACACCTTCCTTGCGTTTCTCTTTTAAAATGTCGAAGAGCAGCATGGCAATAGAGTCGTTGCGGAAGTTAAAATACTCTAAGTGGACGCTATGTCTGGCTTGTTTGATGGCTGCAAACATATCGTCGAACTTCTCCTGTCCTGACATGAGAAGTGTCACGCTGTTATTATTAGAAAAGGTAACGTTATATTCCTTCAGCTGCCGATAAATCAGAGAATCGGATGTGAGGTTATCCTGTGCGTTTAAGTCGCTTGTCGTAAATAGAGCAAGTGCTAAGAGAATAGCACTTGCCTTCTTGTATCCTAATATTTTCATTTGCGGTGTTTAAGCCTGTATTCTGATGGCGTCATTCCGAAGCGTTCCTTGAAGAGATTGATAAAGTGTTCGCCAGTGGCAAATCCTACGTGTGAAGCCAATTCGCTCATGTTGATATTTGTGCGTTGGAGTAGGATGCAGGCATGGCGCAGTCGCAAGTCGCGTACAATCTCGGCGGGTGTCTTGCCAGTGATATCGTGAACCTTTTGGAAGAAGGGCTTCATGCTCATTCCCATCGCTGCTGCCATATCTTCGAGGTTAATAGTTCCACGATTCATATTTTGTTGAACATACTGCTCGATACTACTGATGAGTTGCTGGTCCATGCTTTCCGTCATACTGAATTTCTCATGCATCTCATCTTGATCATCAGTGAACGAGTAATTCTGTTCCATTGCTGTTGCAGTGTGGTCTCTGATAATCTGTATGGCCAGTGATTTCATCTGTTCATCTTCTTCAATATCATTGGTGCTTGGATTGTAAGTAGCTAAATCCATGCTTTCTGTGGCGGTAGTCATACTTGAGTTACGACCTTCTAGTTCACGTGTCTCAGCACCCTCAATCAAATCTGTCTTTATCTCAATAGGTCCAACGCCTAACAGCTTGTTGAAACGCATCACTGCTTCTTGCAAGTTGAATGGTTTTGCCAAATAGTCGTCTGCCCCCATTGTGATATTCTGACTCGTCATCTCTTGTGGTGAGAGATTATTGTCTGTCATCAGTACGAACTTGATGCGGTTTAGTGTGGGGTGCATCTTGATATTGTTGCATAACTCACTACCCGTCATCTTTGGCATATCCTGTTTACAGATAACTAGGTCTGGCATCATCGATTCGATGTCAGTAGCTGCCTTGTGAATGTCGTTATAGGTGTGGAATTCATAAACAAACTTCAGGTGTGACTTGATAAACTTGATGAATTCAACGTTGTTGTCAATGAAAACAACGCGGAACTTCGCTGTCGGTAGTTCAGCTTGATAGGGGCGAATCTCGGAAGTAAGTTCTTCGCTTAACAGGTCTGGTAGACTCATCTCGCCCTTGGCGTTAATCTCGAAATGCTTCTGCACTGCCTTCTTTGCTCTCTCTTCAGGATTCTCAAGTACTGTTTGCATATCGCTGACACGCGTGATGAGTTGGAGCATTTGGGAGTGAAGTGCGTTGAGTTGTTCGCGCTCTTCCAATGTGCTTTCTTTCTCTGAGAGATTCATGATAATCGTTGTCATGCGTGACATCGGCTGTCGTAAGTCATCACTTGCAGATTTGATTTCCTCGCGCTGTTGCACAAGTTCACCGATGATGGCTTTCTTCTTCTTCCATAAAAGGCGGATGCGGTCCATGCCTTGTTTCCACATGTAGACAGCGATGATAAGGATGAGGGCATAAATACCAATCATCCACCATTGGAGGAACCAAGGACGCGCCACCACAATTTCAATGACTCGTTCCTGATTGCTGACTGCTCCTTCGGCACTGACGGCTTTAACGTGGAGTTTATAGGTTCCAGGAGAAAGATTCGTAAAGGTGACGCCATGTTTCAGCGCGTCGCCATCATGCCAGTCGTTGTCCAATCCTTCCATCTCGTACATGAACTGCAGACGCTCACTTTGGTTATAGTTGCCAGCGGCAAACTTGATGGTGATGGTATTCTGGTCGCTCTTTAATTGAATGCGGCTGCTTTCGTTGAGAGCCTGTGTCAAAGGGATGTTGCCATTGTAAGAGTGGCCAACTTGAATCTCTTCTTCACCGATAAATAACTGGGTTAACATAACTCGTGGTAGACTGACAGTCTCGTCAATAGTTTTTGGTCGTATCCAGTTGATACCATTCAGGCCACCCATTACCACATTGCCATCACGACGAATGAGTATGGAGCCAATATTAAACTCGTCACCCTGCAGTCCGTCATTGCGTGTATAGTTATAAAGACCGTAATTATACGTATCATTTTCATGATTCCTTTGGATTACAATGCGGCTGACGCCATTACTGGTTGATAGCCATACATTGTGGCTTGCATCCTCAGCGATACCACAAATGTTATTGTTGCACAGTCCGTTCTTTTCTGTCAGGTAATCTAGATTGTCGTTATTGGGATTCCATATGTTTACACCTTCACGTGTTCCTACCCATATCAAACCACGAGAGTCTTCAAAGACCTGGGTGATATAGTTGTTCGTATATTTCGATAGATTCGTGGAGTTACCTGTGTATTGTCTCATCTCTGTTGTTGAGATGTTCATGATGATTAGTCCCTCTGAAGTACCAATCAACATATTGTTGTTAGAAGTGTAAAACAGTGACGTGATGTTGTTAACCCTTATCTTACCATTTTTTTTAGTATAATTAGAGAATTGGTTGACACGTGGGTTGTACACCTGCAGGCCTCCATCGGTAGCTATCCATAGATTGCCTGCCTTGTCAGAGGTCAGCGCATTGATATGATCATCGATCATCATGCGTTGGGTGCTGTCGTTGGCCACAGAGTATATCTTGGAAACACCATTTTTTATGCGTGTAATACCATTTTGAGGAGAACCCACCCAAAGACTCCCATCTTTTGTATATGCCATTGCAGAAATTTTACTGCTGGCGAGCTTGCCTTCAAAACCTATAATGCCCTTGTCGCTTGTTCCGTACCATACTTTGCCGGTGCTGTCTTCTACGATAGCCGTAATATCACCCAACTCCTGAGACTCAAATTTGTAGATGTTCTGCCCCATGTAGGCGACACCAGATTTTGCTGTACCTATCCATAAAAGGTCTGTGTCATCAACATAGATACTACGGATACCCATGTTGTTTTCAATCAAACGTGTGGAGTTGAGGCTCTTTGTCTGAACCTTTTCAATGGCATGGGTATTGACGTTCATTTTAAGAAGATAGGGTAGGTTAGTGCCCAGCCAGATATTGCCGCTGCGGTCACCCCCCATGGCATAGACGGCATTATCAACATTGATGCCTGTCAAATCCAGTTGGTCTCCAATGCTAGTGTCCCAAGTTCTTGCTTTTTTGTTGTAGAGAAACAGCGTACCTTGTCCATAGAGCCAGATATTGTCTTTCTGGTCAGAGAATACACGCAGAGAATTGGTTTTGCGAAGTCCTTTGTTGGCAATGTCATAGTTACGCCAAACTACGTTTTGCTGATGGATAATGTCAAGGCATATAATACGTCCGTCATCATAAACGTAAATAACGCCCTCCTTACATTCGCCTATAGAACATACGTTACCTTGAGGGATGCCGTAAGAATCGTCTGATATTGGAAACTCATAGAATAGTTGCTGCTGAGTGTTATAACTGATGGCACCTCTTCCTGAGATATAGCCCCATAGGTTCTTGTGGCGATCGATATAGATGAGCTCTGGCACATCCTTGATTCCCAAGCGAGCAAAAGCCTGACGCATGTCGCGCTCAAAGCTCTCAGATTGTGGGTGGTAGATACAGTAGCCTGCAATTGTCTTTACCCACATGTTTCCATCATAAGCTTCTTGAATGGACTCAATATAGCTATCAGGAAGTGACGAGCCATCTTGAGAGTCCGTTTGGAAATGCTTGAAGATATATCCGTCAAAACGATAGAGACCAGCAGGGGTTCCTAACCAGATGAATCCGCGCGAATCTTTCGTGATGCAGTTTATCTGACTTGATGTCAGTCCGTTACGTGCATCCAGCGTTTTGAAAAGATAATCGGCCGATGTCGCTAAGGGTAGCATCAGCGCGATGAGAATCAGAACTTTCTTAAGTGCGTTCATACGTCTTATATCTCTTAAATCATACACGAGTAATGGTCTACGACACCCAATAGCCGGTTGTCTTTACTGATGACCAGTACGGAATGAATCTTATATTGCTGCATAATGCGTTGTATCTCTGTAATCTTCGTATTCAGCTCTACCGTCTTAGGGGTGCGTGTCATGATGTCGCTGACGGTGTGGTTGAAGAAATCAGCTTTCCAACGCTCGATAGCCCTACGGATATCACCATCAGTAATCAAACCTGCAATGATACCATCAACCTCTGCTACGCCCAAACCTAATTTGCCTTCGCTGACTATCATGATGGCCTCTCCGAGGCGTGTCTCTGGTGAGAGGATGGGCATATCGTCGCTTCGCATCACGTCTTGAGCCGTTGTCAACAAGCGCTTGCCGAGTTCTCCTCCAGGATGGAAATGTGCAAAATCCTGCGGGCGGAAATTTCTTTTCTGCATTAAGGCAATAGCTAATGCATCACCCATAGCCAGCGCTGCTGTGGTACTACTGGTGGGTGCCAGGTTCAGCGGACAGGCTTCCTTCTTGACGCCTACATTCAGGTGATAGGTAGAATATTTTGCTAATAGTGATGCGGGATTACCACTCATGCCGATAATGGGTATCTCCATGTGAAGTACCATCGGGATGAAGCGCAATAGCTCGTCTGTCAGACCAGAATTGGAAATGGCAAGTACTACGTCGTCATGCGTCATCACGCCAAGGTCGCCATGATAGACATCCAATGGGTTGATGAAAAACGAGGGTGTTCCTGTGGAAGCCAGTGTTGCTGCTATCTTTGCGCCGATATGTCCGCTTTTGCCTACACCAGTAACGATAACCTTACCTTTGCAATTTAGCATTAAATCGACGACCTTGTCAAACTGGT
>Ga0247611_10005948_pt1 | contig 15829 bp, 24 predicted proteins | sample 177DNAGHGhighgp2_FD_192422 | JGI IMG/M metagenome (GOLD analysis project Ga0247611, IMG submission 192422) | Sheep rumen microbial communities from Palmerston North, Manawatu-Wanganui, New Zealand - 1770 DNA GHGhigh gp2 | ecosystem: Host-associated > Mammals > Digestive system > Stomach > Rumen...
TGAAATACTACTGTTAGTTGGAGGTAAAAAACTCTCTCTGTCTGCCAAACCATATAAAGTATTTGGTTCATTACTAGTACTACTTATTGTTATATAAGGATATTTATTATCTTGGTATAAATCATAGCTAGTAATACTAATACTGTCAGTATTTATATTTAATGCTTCAAACTCAAATTTAGAAATTTCGTTACTCATATAATTTTATCTTTTTAATTTATAGTTTATAAACATCTCCTTGTTTTACTATTTGAACATTTTTAAATCCATTTGCTTTAAGATAATCACTAAAACATTTTTGTGCTTCTTTTTCGCCATGAACTAAAAATATTTTCTTTAGTTTAGAAGTGTCTATTTGTCTTAACCAATCGATCATTTCTTTATAATCAGCATGGGCAGAAAAAGAATTTATTTTATGTATTTCAGCTTTGACATCATAACTGTTTTTATCAATATTTATTTTTGTAGCTTTTTCAAGAATTTTTCTTCCAAGCGTTCCTTCTACTTGATAACCTACAAATAATATAGTATTATTAGGATTAGAAATACCATATTTCAAATGATTTAAAATTCTACCTGCTTCACACATACCATTACAAGAAATTATTATTGCTGGTTTGTCTGATTTTGCTATTCTTAGACTTTCTTTATAATTATTAACAAATTTTAAGTTTCTTACAGAAAATGGATTTTTCCCTTTAATAATAAATTCATCTTTTATTTTTTCATTAAAGCATTCTGGATGAATATTAAAAACTCCTGTGGCATTGGCGGCCATAGGTGAATCTATCCAAATAGGAATTCTTGGTATTTTCTTTTCTCTAGTTAGAACCTTTATAAAATATATTAACTCTTGTGCTCTTTCTATAGCAAAAGAAGGGATAATTATTTTTCCTTTTCTTTCAATAGTTCTATTAATTAGATATGCTAATTCTTGATAAACAGAATCTATTGTTTCATGAGTTTTATTACCATAAGTAGATTCCAAAATTATATATTCTGGAGCTGGTATATTTGTTTCGGGAGGATTACAAATAGGGTTGTTTTCCCTACCCAAATCACCAGTAAACAAAATATGCATTCTGTTCTCAGATTTTTTATGAAATAGTTTCTCAAAAAAAGTGGTGTATTTTGGTACAGAAATATCTATCATAGAGCTTCCAAGTATGTGTCCTGCATCATAAAACGTAAATTTAAAATTGTCATTTATCTTCTTTTCTTTTCCATATACAGAACATCTGAAATGATTCATTGTTTTTATACAATCTTCTTCATTATATAAAATTTCTTCATCATATGATTGAATTTTAGCAGAATCTAACATTACTATTGATGCTAAATCTCTTGTAGCTGGAGTTGAATAAATCTTTCCATTATACCCATCTTTTACTAGTTTAGGAAGAAGAGCACAATGATCTGCATGAGCATGTGTTAATATTACTCCATTTATATCTTTTGGGAAAATATATTCTTTATTTTTCTTTTCTGTATCTTTGTTGCCTTGCCAAAGGCCAGCATCGATCATTACCTTAAAATCATTTATTTTTAAATAATGTTTAGAACCAGTTACTTCTTCGCAAGCTCCATCTGACATTAATTCTATTTTTGTCATTATTACTCCTTTTTTATTTTATTATACTATTTTTTAAATCTTTGTCAATAAAAAAAGCCACCAAATTAAGGTGGCATCTTTCTTGTTGAGTTTATGTAAAAGTTTTAATTTTATTATCAATCATATTTCATTTTAGTTGAGTGAATAGAACCATCTCTCCACTTCTCATTAAATCCATAAGGATTACATTCAAATATAGGAATGCAAGCTAATCCATAATTTAATTTAGCTAAGGTGTTTAGTTTGATATATTTACCAAAATATCCATTTTCTATTTGCCATATAGTCCAATCACATTCTCTTTGATTGAAAGAAAGACCATGATAATTTTTTCTCACATCGTATTTAAGAAGAGATTTGTAATCTTGTGATCGAAGATTCTTCAAGACTTTAGGGAGGTCTTTAGGATGTTTCTTAAAATATTCCACCCAAATATATCTTTGGATTATTCCAAATTTATCTGCAATATATTGAACTCGGTTAAGTGTATTCTTTTTCTTTAGAATCCTATATTTCATATACTCTCCTTAAAGATGTTGTGCAAGTAAATAAATACGATCATCTCTGATTGCAAGTCCAATATCACAACCAAATTTCTCGTATCTAACTTCTTCATTGTTCACATCTGATAAATCTGCAATAGGAACAAATATTGTACTTTTTAGATCTTCTCTCTGTAACATTCTGATTAAATCTTCAACTGTGATTGGTTCATGCATTTATTCACCTTCCTTTGATTTTTTTTGTCTTGTTATGGTATAAGCAATATCATCTTCATTAAAATATGTATCAAACAATGCTCTTACAAAGATTATTGCATTATCCATATTTAAATCTTTAGCAATAACCGAACCATATTGATTTTCAACACTATATAAAATTTCATCCATTCTTATTATTCCTTAATATTATCTAATTTAATTTTGCAATTTTTCTGTCTGAAATTAATTTCTGTTTGAAATAATCAAACGGAAGCTCTTTCACAATTTTTACATCTTTAAGTAATGGCTCATTATCTGCACCATATCCGACTTCAATTCCTGTTACAACATAAATCTTTTTATCTGGGTCACAACCACAACAATTGTCTGGGTCATAAGATTGTGAAAAATCTCCACTTGTAAACCGTGTTGGATGTGGAGCAACAAGTTGGTATAAATCTGTATCAAAATTATAAATACAATCCCAAACAGATACACCTTTTTCATAACCAATTACTTCATACCCATCACCTATACAACCATTTCCAATTTTGCTTTTCTCGTCTTTTGGTATTTCTCCAAAACGAATATATTCTTTATTTTGTCCATGCACTTTCATTTATAAAATTCCTCTCTCTTTTTATTCTCAAGAGCATTTTTCAAATCATCTTTGTATTCTATTAATTCATTATACAGTTCTTCGATTATTTCTTTTGGAATATCTGATTCATAGCAAAATGTAATATTTTTTAAATCAGAAGTTTTATATAAATGGTCAGAAGGAAAATCATTACCTTCTAAATCAGATAACCAATCTCTATTTACACCGATATATTTTTTCCAAGTATCTTTTTTAACAAAGAAAATCAAATTATTATTGTTTTTTATAATATAAATATTATTAATGATTATAGGTTCTTTAATTTCTATTCTTTTATAATTACAAGTGAGATTTAAAGCTCCACTAATGTTCGAGCATCTTATCCATTCTTCTTTTAATTCTTTCCACTTCTTAAAAATATTCATTTTAATTACTCACTTAATGGGATAACACCATTTATTAACTAAATCACTTGAAATTGTTGCACCATCTTCTGACCACCAAATCTTAGATGAATCTATTTTGCCCAAATAAACTTGTGTATCATTTCCAAACAAAACTAATTCATCAGGATTTGGTAAATCGTTCGGATTTTCACAGATGTAATGCACTTTAGGTTGACCTACTTTAATACCTCTGCTCTCAAGAAATTTTCTAACTTTCTTTTCCATTTCTTAATCCTCAGCTATATTAGTACTATTACTATAGAACAGACATTTTTGTCCATTTCTGAAACCTAAATTGTCCGTTCGGTAAAAACAAAAAATCTCTTTATTTTTATAAAGAGATTAATCAAAATCTAATTCTTCAATCATTTCTAATTTTTTTTGAAAAAGGCACTCTTGAACTTTTTTAAAATATTTTTTAGCGTTTTTAAATACTTCTTTCTTTAATGCTTCTGTATAAAAGAAACCTTGGGCACATAAAGAATTGTTATTTTTATCAAAGGCTATAACAGTCAGCATATCACCTGGCATTTCAAGCATATAGACTGTCCCAGTACTATATTTTTTAGATAAAAGAATTTTATTTCCTAGAATTATATCTTCCAAATATAATCTCCTACTTTTATCAATTAACTTTTAATTATAGCAACCAGGTAGCAAAAGGATGAATTATGCTATCCACATCTCCTTGCGCGTCTCTCCTATGCTGCTCCCACCAATCACTATCATTCCAAGTTTCTGGATATTTTCTGGGAGTTTTTTCTTCTTCTATTATTTTAATAGGCTGCTGTATTATTACTTCTTTCTTCAAGAGCAAAGATAGTAGCTCCATTTTAAGCTCATCGTTGAGATTGCTTTTAATTATCTCCAGTTCTTTTTCTTTTTCTGTCATTTTTTCTCCTTTTTTACCTTATCATATATGCAACTACCAATAATAACTCCTATAAAAATTGTTAATATAGCTGCAATACCAAGTAACAGGTATTTAAGATGTAAATCGTGTTCATAAGTTTCTTGCTCTGTAGCAAATCTTTTTCCTTTAAAATTTTCTTTTACAGATTGAACGCACCGATCAGGGTCTCCTTGATAGTAGTAATACTCTCTTTCATAAAAGGAAATTTCATAAGGTTTCTTCCAGCTCCAAACTTCAACTTCTTCTACATAACATGTCATGGGACCGTTATGATACTGAAGTTCATGCTGACGCTGCCTTTCTCGTCTACGTTGAGCAGCTGCTGCTGATGACGCTGCTGCACCCATTAGTGCAGGAGAAACACCTGCATGAATTTCCGAAGAAATTAAAAATAATGCAAAAAATATTAGCAATCCTTTTTTAGCCTTTCTCATCCTTTTATTTTTCCTTCTTAATACCAATTAAAGTATCATTTCTAGCCGCTGTTAAATACTCATCAAAAAAGCGTTTAAAATCATCCAATTCTTCAGACACGGGTTGATGAGTAGTATAACGAATAATAGCTTTAGACTGATTGGAATATATATCTGCACCATTAAAGGCAGATCTATTAAATAAAGATTCTTTTAAAGAAAGATATTTTTCCATTAGACAAAACCTAATTACTCTCTCGTAAAATAGATTCTTATTATTGACTTTATTCAATTCATCAGTGTAGAATTTCTTTATTTCTTCTATCTTCTTCTCAGAAGACTCTCCTTTAGTCAATCCATCAAGGAGAGTCTCTAAAACACCAATTATTTCTTTCTTATCCATTAAATAATCTCCATATAATTTATAAATAATAAACTTCTATTGCAACATTAGTATCTTCAAATATTTCTTTTAATATTTTCTTTACATTCTTCCAACTAAGTTTATCTAAGCCACACCCAATTTTAGGCATTACAAGTGTTTTAACATTTAACAGACTTTCTCCACATAGCTCTTTCAAATCAAATAACGTTTTCCTTAATGAATCATAGGTCGGCTTCTGCCAATATTTTGATTTAGTCACTAAATTAATAACATCATCAATAACCATACATGATGTTCTTGGTAAGTCCAACAATCTTAGACTAAGATTATATCTTTTGTTAAATTCTTTTGCTATACCTGCACCACATGCATAATCTCTCGATATGCAATGCACGTAGTATTCGCTAGGATGCTCTAATTCTCTGTCAAATAAATTGCCTTTAATTTCTGTAAATGTCATATCATTTCCTCTTTTTAATAATTCCATTCAGACTATTTCAAGTCTCATTTTATTTTTAAAATTTTTTTAACAAGATATGAAAACGAACTTATGATAAAACAAGTCAGTACAGCCAATATATATATTGGCCAAAACATTGCGCTCCAACGGTAATATTCACTTCTTACATCACAAAAATTAGCTTCTTTATGAAATTCATTTAACCATTCATTTAAAGGTTTTTTCGTTTTTGATTCTTTATAATCAATTTTAATTGGAATCCAATAACATAAAACACCAATAAAAATATAAGCAACAATAATTCCAAAGACAATTAAAAATATTTTCATATACTACCTCAATTCTTCCTGTTCATATTATTTTCCTATTAAAAAATCAACTATGTGAAGATCATTGATATGGTTGTTTATATATTCACAAATATCCTCTTCATCATTTCCTAAAGCGATTGGAGAAGTTTTTGGTTTAAACAAATCTTTTAAACTACCATTTTTCTTCCGCCTCTGGATCATTATCATGAAGGGCTAAAGAAAGCTCAACGTTAGGATCCTGCATTGGGAGTTTATCAATTAAGAAATAATCTGTAGAATCAATTTCAATAATTGCAAAACTATACTTGTATGCATCTGCCTCCATTTCTTTTACATTTTCAGGAAGTCTATCCTTTGCATTTCCTAGAGCTGCCTTGTTTTTCTGTGTAGGATTTTCATCGTATCTTTTTTGCAATCTTTCAATCCATACATCTTTAATTTCTGCTTTTGGATAAACAATTGCAATTTTAATTTCAGGGTAATACTTATCTCTAATTCTTGCTAACTCTTTCCTTACAACATCATGAGAAGATGTAAATACAGAATACCCTTGAGTTGCTAAATCAAAAGCAACCTGTGCATAATACTTGTACCAATCATCGGACCTGTATCCATCTTCAAGCCTAAAATTACTTGACTCCAAATCAATAAAACCAACGTTAGCATCTACCGTATTTGATTTACCAACTCCCTGATAACAAATATAAATTGTTCCTGGGATTACACTATGTTCATTCTTTACCATTTATTCAACCTTCATAGATTCGATTTTTTTTAAACACTTTTCATCACTCATAAATTCAGCAACTAATGGAAAAGTATTAAAAGTATTTTCATATTCTACATCGCCCCATTTATTAAATGTAGATTTAAATCCTATTCGCAACAACCATTTAAAATGATTTCCTTTATGCGGAATTACAATACAAGCAATCATATCATTATTTAATTTCGATTCATAATAAAACTGTGTATCATCACAAGAATCTTTTAATTCCCAACTGTCAACATTCATATCCATATTCATTCCTCGTTACTTTAAACAAAGCACCATATATTCTTGATTCATTAAACAGTTCAAAACATTTAGTCCAATCATCTGCTGTGATGTATTCATGTTTTTGAAATCTTTCTGCGATATGACCAAGATTACATACAAGATTATCAATGTCATCTTTCGCTGACTTAAAAAGACTTTCTTCTTCCAAATAATTATTTAACCATGCTTCTGCTTCTTCTTTAGAATTAAAACCAGACTTCAAAGGCGGTCTACTTTTACTATAAGAATCTTTCTGCTCTTCAATAAAATAATTAAGTTTAATAGATGGATTATATCGTTCAAAAATATCAAAATTCGGCATAATCCACCATTTCTTTTTATTTTTCTTTTCTTCTTTAATTTGATTAATTAAAGCTTCGACACGTTCTCGTTCTTCATCAGTAAATGATTCAAGATTATAATTCATAGTTTAAATCCTTTTTTATAATTATAACGGTTTTTGAAAAAAATTTCAAGACCAAAAAAGCCACCTTAATTTGGTGGCTATTGAATTATAATTCTAAATCTTTTATGATTTTATCAAAAATCATATCCCACCATTCCCATTTAGAAGGTGGTTCAAAACCTTTTTCTTTTAACTGTTTTAAATTATTTATTTTTTCTTTTACTTTGTTTTTAAAATTTTGTAAATCTTCGTTATCTTTTTTTTTAAGCATTTTTGTTAAATTCTCGAACGGTTTAGTTTGTTTGTTAGAGCCAATAATTTTTGGAACAGAAGAACTTGGAACAGAAGAAAAATCATAACTGCCTTCCAACAAAGCATCACCAATTTTGATGTTAGAAGAAGGCACTCCTAATTTGCCCAATCGCTCTTTGGCGACATTGGCAATAGCAGGGTCTAATTCAATGCCATAACATTTGGTTGGATCTGCTCCTGCCAATATAACAGCGGCAAGCAATCCCCCAGCACCACAAGTAGGGTCAAGAATGGTTCCTTCCAAATTAGTGAATTTCTCTATCATCCTAATTGTTAGTTCTGAGGGGGTGAAAAATTGTCCTAATTCTTGACGCTCTTTCTTTGTCTTGCCAGCATATTGCACTTCCACAAATTGATTATACTCGTTAGTAATTGCTTGTTTCTGTTCTTCGGTTAAGATCATACTAATTTCTCTATATCCTCTTCTGTAAATCCCATTGCTTTTAGCACTGCTTTGTCATATTTGCCTTCTCTCCATAATTCGTCATTAGAAATAGTTTCCCAATTTATTTGGGGAATTGCCATAGAACATACTTTTGAAGTAGTATTCAAATGTAATCCCCAAATCATTCTATTTGCTAAACAATTTTGAGGATTATCAGTATAAACCCAAGTGGTGAAATTATCCTTTTCTAATGGTGTATTAAAGTTGATGACGCTTATATTACTGGTTAGTTCTTCGGGAATTTGCTTCAACGCATTTACTTTATATCCTATATTATTCCCTTTTTTATAACCATTTGCTTTTACTTCTCTATCTCCACCATTAGGCAAACGACTTCCTTCTACAAAATCCTTGGTGAAGTCAAAATCGGTCGTTTTCCTATAACGATCTTCATAGATTTCATATCTTATTCCAAGTTCCAAATTCCTTTTATAAATAGGCACCATTTTTTGATCGAATGTCAAGAACTGTAAATCTTCCCATTGTTTATCGTTCATTTCTCTATTAGAAAAACAAGCAACACCAAGATTAGGCGTAATAATAGCACCAAAAACAGTATTATCAACTATCTCAAATGAATTTACATATTTGTAATTCTTATGGTGCTTGAAATTACTTAGTGGAGCAAGAATTACTGTTTCTTCTGCCTTTCCTTTTATTTTGTCTATTATTTTGGAACCAATGTTATACGGTGGGTTCATAATTATTTTATCAAAATGCATTTCTCTTATCTCTTTAATATCTTTAAGTATATCACCACAAATAACATTTGTCAAACCAATTGAATGGCACAATTCAACATTACTTGGTGAAATATCTACACCATAAAGATTATCGAAAGGAATTCCATATTCTTCGTGAAGATAAAGAAGCATAAAACCAGTTCCACAACAAGGGTCAAAATAAGTATCTTCCCTTTCAAGACCAGCATTATTAAAATAATTAATCATTTTTTCAATAAGTTCTGGTGGTGTTCTATAATCTGTATCATTTGCCTTTGTAAGATTCTTATAAATTTCTATACTTTTACCTTCTTCGATTTTATATTTCATATCATCGATCATTTGGTTAAGTTTGGCTTTATTATTCTCCAATAGAATCTTCCAAACATCAAGATATTTTTCAGCAAGTTCTTTTGGAGGAAATTTTTCCAAATCTTTATATGTTTCAATTTCGTCTATATTGATAAATATCGTTCTATCAGTAACATTCAAAGAATTATATAACTTATCTCTAACAGAAGCGAACAAATCGAACACTGGTTCCTTTTTTGTTTTTTTTGACTTCTTTTCTTCTTTAGAAGAAACACTTTTTTCTTTTCCTTCTCCATCTGTAATCTTTATATCTTTTTTACTAATTTCATCACAGTTCAAAACAAGTTTGCTAAGATCAATTTTTGAAAGATTACTGAAAATTTCTTGAGGTCTAAAAGCAAATGGAATATCTCTAATTCTCTTTAAGAAAGAATATGGCGTTTCATTTTCCCATTCAAAATTATTCTTCAAATGAGTAAAGTTTATGCACTTCAAAATTCTTTCAATTGAGTTCTGGAAAGAATCTCCGTTCTGCTCTTTCATATAAGAAGCATATTCTTGAAATGCCTTCAAGCAAGATCTTCCATTAAAACAATACATTTGGCTTTTATCTTTGCCCTTGCTGGTTGTCATAATTCTAAAAAGAATCTGTATAAACAATTCAGCACTTTCAGTGTTTCTAAAATACCAAATAGTATCAAGTTTTTCAATGGTTACACCAGTTGTAAGTTTGCTACAAGAAATTATAATATTTCTTTTGTTCTTTTCAAGACTTTCGTTTATTTTAGTTTCGCTACTGTCTTGAGTGTTTTCGTTGCCTGATACTTTTATGATATTAAATCCACTAAAAGCAGACTTACTATTATTAACCAAATTTTTCAAAGCATTATATACAACATCACATTGCTTCTTTTCATCAACAAATAAAATAATATTGTTCTGCTTAGAAAGTTCAAACCAATCATTAGAATTTTTAGGAATTACATTCTCTTCATCAACAAGCCATTTGAAATACCACTCAGCATATCTGCCTTGTGAGAAAATGGTATCATAATTAAAAATATCTATGTCTTTAAAAGTTTCTTCACCAAACTTATCAAACAAAGATTTTTTAATTTCATAAATATTATCTACATTCTTAATATAAAGCTCTGGAAGTTTTATATCATCATGTGTTTTTGAATACTCTATAAAATCAATAAAATCAAAAGTAATTGTATCTTCAGAGCTAAATCTGCCACTCCAAATATCATTAAATGGAGTTCCGCTCATAAAAATCTTTTTATTAGATTTAATCTCAGCAATAATATCAGCACTTCTAAAAGAATCAGAAGTATTATGTTCTTCATCTACAATCAAAAGATCGAAATTAATCGTAGTTAGTTCTTGAACATTTACTTTCTTAATATCAAAATACTGAAAGGAAATAAATACTATATTCTTTCCAGTCTTAAAACTTTCCAAATCAAGTTCTGTATCTTTGTTGAAATTTATATAATTATATCCTTCAAACTTTTTATGATAAGAAGCAATCTCTCTAAAACTTTTTTCTGCTTTTGGGAAAGGTGTTATAATAAGTATATTATTCATTCCCATTTCCAAAGCTGTTGAAAGAGTTATAAAAGATTTTCCACATCTTGTAGAAAGATTTAACAAAACTTCATTTCTGCTTGCGAGTTTTGTTTTTGTTTGCTCTATAATATTTCTTTGATATTCTCTTGGCTCAAAATCAAAATATCTATAAATACCATTTCCAGCAACAAGACTGTCTATGGTCTTGATAAAATGATTGTATTCTTCCAATGAAGTGATTTCATAAGCTTCATCTGTGTTCAAAATTTCAAAATCTGCTTTCTTAAAAATCTTCTGAAGTTCTCTATGTATTTGCTTGTCTGTTAAAGAACTATTCCAAACTTTCAACATTCTATCATGCTGAGTGTCGCCCGTTTGATTATATCTTTCATAAGCAGATACAGTTGTCTGACCAAATTTTAAATATGTTTTTCCATTAACAACTTCATAATAAACATAAAGATTAAATTTTGGATTCTTTACATTATCAGCATTTTCAAGTTCTACACCATTAAGAAAAGTTCTTTCATCACAAACGTTCATTGTTTACCGCCTTAAATTTGTTTATAATTAATTATAAACAAATTTAAAAAAAAGTTAAAGACTATTTTGTCAAGATTTTAAATCATCTCCAAAAATTCTTCACTACTAATCAAAGTAATTCCTAAACTTTTTGCTTTAACCATTTTAGAAGAACCACTATCCTTATCATCACTAACCAGATAGTTCAATCCTTTTGCTACTCCGCTTTTTACAATACCACCATTTTCCTCAACCAACATTTGAAGCTCTTTTCTTGGCTTGCAAGCGGCACCTGTAAAGCAGAAGCTCAAACCATTTAGTTTTCCGCTACTTACAACAGCGTCTTCTATAATAAAATAATGCTTAATATCTTCTATTTCTTCCTTACAATCATGCATAAATGAAAGGAATAAGTTTGCAGTCTTTTCGGCAAAACCATCTATCTTAGTCAGATCATTAAATGTAAGATTATACATTTCATTAAGTGGTTTTCCAATAAGTTTTAATTTCTTTTCATCAAATCCTTTATAATCAAACAGTGCCAAGAATTTTGCAGTAGAAATTGGCTTGCTTAATACATTAATCATTTGTTTTAGTATTTTTCCGCCATTAATGCTTCCTGCAAATCTATTTAGAGTTTCTTCATCTTTACGGGCAATTATTTCAAAGAAATCTGAAACTGTAATTCCGTGTTCTTCCATATAAGAAATAAAAGCATCCCCAGCACCTTTAATTCCAAGTACGTCAAACATCTTTGCAAATCTATGGCTTATTTTTCTTGGACAAAGATTATTTATACAAGTAGGAATACCACTTTCATTAACTACTACTTTTCCACCACATACTGGACAAATAGTTGGAATTTCAAAAGCATCTTTCTTTTTTTCTGAAACTACTTCTACTACACTAGGAATGATCTCACCCGCTTTCTTTACAGCCACAGAAGCACCAATATAAATACCAAGTTCATTCATTATATTAACATTTGCCAATGATGCTCTTTCCACAGTAGTTCCACAAAGTTCAACTGGTTCAATAATTGCTACTGGTGCAAAATAACTTCCAGCCAATTGCCAAATAATATCTTTAACCTTGGTAATTCTTATTGAAGGGGAAGGCTTAAAGGCAAAATTGTGCATAGGTGTTCTTCTTCGAAGATCTTCATTATCTACTACATTCTGTTTAATAACCAGTCCATCTATAGGAATTTCATCATCTGTTTTTAAATTGTTTCTAAGTTCTATTACATCTTCTACGCTTGGAGAAGTCCACCACATAGGTGTTTTAAAACCTACTTCTTTTAAGAAATCAAGTTTATCTAATTCTGTTTTATCATGAATACCATCCCAAAGATCATAGGCAATAAAAGATAATTTATCACAATCAGAGCCATCTTTTCTTTTAATGATACCAGCGGCCATATTACGTGGATTTTTGGCACTATTTTTAAAATATTCATTAAACACAGAACGGAGCATAAAAAACTCACCGCGGATATAACCAGTAAAATTATTTATATTCAAAACTACTGGATATTCTCCTTGTATCTTTGAAATATTTTCGGTTAGATCTTCACCATATTCAGTATTACCTCTTGAAAGTGCTTGGACTAATTTTCCATTTTCATAATGAAGTAATACACCAGCTCCATCAATTTTTTTCTCTAAAACAATATCTCTTCCTTTACAATGGGTACTCCACATTTTTCTAAATGAATCTTCATCCATACATTTAGCAAGAGTTCCCATTGTATGCTCAAGTTTGTATTTTTTAGAAACACCTTTTAATTCCTCTTGGACACCATCTTTCAAAAGTTCTGAATCTGGTTGGGTTTCTCTTAGTTCTTCCATCATTTCATCAAATTCTTCATCCGTATATTGTGAAGAACCATCTTTATAATAGGCATTTGCTGCCGTTTGTATTTTTAATTCTAATTCAGTCATATTATATTAAAAAATTTCTCCAGTAATTTATGAGTGATTGTAAAAGGCAGTATAAAAAACATTACACTAAACCAAGCTATAAAAATAATTGGCCATACAGTAGTAGCCATTACAGGACAGTCATAATAAACATCCCAGGCCCAGCCACCATAACCGATTTTTGTAGAGATAAAATCTACTAAAAAATTATAAAACAGCAGGCCTATCGCATAATAAAAAAATGAACTAATAAAAATTATTCCAATTATAAAAAATATATTCATAAGACATTTATTTCAATTAAATCAAGTAATTTCCAATCGTTTTTAAATTCCCAATTATCATTTGATTCTGTATAGTACCATTTATCATCTTTAAATAAATAGATATATTCTCTATCACTACCATTTAAATGATTTATCCATTCTTCCACAGAATCAAATTCATATTTTAATTCTTCATTATTATAATCACCATTTATAACTTTTAAAGCTTTTTCTTTTGAGTTCCAATTTTCTAATAAATCTTTCCCAACACCAGACAAATAGCTATCATGATGATTATAAATTACTTTCACTTTATTATTGTCTATGACACCTATTTCACCTCTAGTAGACATATTATCTCCCAGGGAGCAACACGCTCCCTTTATTCTTTACTCTCCTAAAATCATTGCCCTACGCTTGTGAATCTCGTCAAAGTTTTCATAAACAACTGGATCAGTTCCTCTGCTATGAGAGTATTTCTCTGGATGGAAATAAGCAAGTGCCCTCTTTTCAAAGTGTTCAATTTGCTTATGGGCACGTGCCTTTACATATCTATTATTTGTACGAACAGCACCAGCAGCAAGTCCTTCCTCTGCTCTCTTCAAAGCAAGATACTGTCCAACAATAGGATGACCTTTGTTCATATCTTCTGGATCAAGATATGAAATTCCTACCACTATATCATCATCCGTTTTAAGAGCTACGATAGTCCCATAAGGCCGACCTCTTACAGATTGTATATAAGATGTACCATTGTTTGTATGGACTAATTCTCCTATAAATCCATCTCTCAATCTTTCTGCCAAAAAGGCCTTGGTTCCGTTTGTTTTGATAAAATTATTAACATAATTCTCAGCCTTATCGATCAAAAGAGCATATTCAAAATTAAGCTTCTCCTCTTCACTATGAAGCTCAAACTCTGTCTCTCTCTTACGAATTGAATTCAAAAAACTTTCTGTGCTTCTTGCTACATTTACAGTTGTAGTATTTTTCATCTTTTTTCTCCTTATATTAAAATTATAAATTATTTTTTTATTTTTGTCAAAAAAATAAAGCCTAGGATTTTTAATAGTCCTAGGCTTTATTAATTGATTAACTTAAATTAGTCAATTAAAATTTTTTTGTATTCCTTCTTTTCCTTTGGAGGAACAGTGATTGTTAAAATTCCATCTTCGAACTTAGCAGAAATATTGCTAAAATCAAACTTTGTTTCTGGAACGATAAAATATGTTTTAAATGGACTCCTCTTGATACGATTAGTACTTACAATAGCACAATCCTCTGGAAGATTTGGAGCTTTATATCCATCAACAGTTGAAACATAAACCTTGTTCTCATCTGTTGTAATAGATATGTCTTCTTTCTTATAGCCAGAAACTGCCAAAGAAATAAAGACTGTTCCATCCTTGCTTTTTACCATTTCAGTAGGTGGAAACTGCGGAACTGCATACTTCTCATCGCTTGAGAACATAGCATCCAACGCATCTAACAAATCATTATAATACATATATTTTCTCCTGCCTAATCCTTTTCTTCAAAGCAATTAGGACTTATTTACTAACTTTGTCTTTTCCACATTTTTACAACAATATAAGGCTGCATATTATTATGATATCCATCACCTTCACTTTGCTTGCTTGCAGTGCCCGATGAAAGACTATGAGTATGTGCTATATCTATTGTTATAGTACCAGCCTTATTACCACCTGGTCCAGAGTGTCCATAGCCCCAAGTTTTTTGAATATGTCCAATAATTCCACTTGGAGTTGCCCCTTCCAAACCTTTATATTCAAGACTTCCTTCGGTTGTATTTTTGCTATTTGATACACCTCCTGTATTACCAGTTAAACTATGTGTATGTTTAGCAATTTCACCAGTAGTAAGTTTGTGAGTATATTCTCCACCAGACGCTTCTGTTGTATTAAACGTCTTTGATGTACTATTAGAGTCTGTTCCAGTTCCGTAGCCGATTAATGTTCTACCAGCTCCAAAAGATTGCCATACTCCTGGAAATACACCATTTGGGTCAAAATTATTATTTGTAGAAATATAAATAGAACCTACTGGATAAATATAACCCAATAGTTGCTCTAATGTTTTATCTCCTATTTTTCTAGCCGATGGAACTGTATAATCACCATCAATATATACAGCATTTCCTTGAATAGTGGCAAAATAAGTTCCTGCTGGAATACTGTAATTGGTTGAAGAAGTAATAGTTCCATTATAATATACAGTATAATCTGTATTTCCTATTCTTAATTTAGTTAAGCCATTATTTGTGTTTGCATTAGCTAATTTAAGATAGAAAGATTTATAAGCGATTCCTGAACAAATTTTAATACTTTCGCTAGAATCTGAGTTAGAAGTAACAATTGCTTCTACTTTATCAAAGACAGTTGTATTATCATTAGCAGCTACTGGAACATCCATTGAATTTAAGCTACTATCTCTGACGGGTATCTTTTC
>Ga0247611_10005949_pt1 | contig 15828 bp, 13 predicted proteins | sample 177DNAGHGhighgp2_FD_192422 | JGI IMG/M metagenome (GOLD analysis project Ga0247611, IMG submission 192422) | Sheep rumen microbial communities from Palmerston North, Manawatu-Wanganui, New Zealand - 1770 DNA GHGhigh gp2 | ecosystem: Host-associated > Mammals > Digestive system > Stomach > Rumen...
GTTGTTAGAATTCAAGTTGAATATGGATATGATACAACAGGTTAATAGATGAATTACACAATTAATGAAACATTCGAATTAAGTGGTTATACTGCAGTTATCAAAACAGACCAGAATCTTTCTGGTTTGCTTTCTGATAAATTTGGTATAACAATTCGTGATACATTATCTAATGTGATTACAGATGAAATCAATCGTCATAATATCAGTGAATATGGAGTAAGTGATACTACTTCATTAAATACTGATGAATGGGCTCCAAGATCTTGTATTAAAAATGGTGGTGTATATGTGAATATCAATGGTGATACAATCACATATAAACAAACTATTCCTTGTGTAAGAAATTCAGATAGTGAAAATATTGGTCGTAATTCATCTGAAATTACAATAAAATTCTTTGATGAAAATCCTGATATAGAATTCTATAGTAAGACTCTTCCATTCTTTCAAAGAAGTTTACCAGAAAAAGTAAATGATACTCCAGATCCTATTCTAGAACCTACATCAGCTAGACCAGATTATGACTTCGATTATCGTCATGATGAATTTGCACAAGAATTATCTACTATGTCCAAAATATCAAAGAATTTCAATTATAATTCTGTTGGTAATTTGTATGTAAACAATGATAATGGTCATATCAAGAAATATAATAAGAATGAAGTTATTGAAGCAGTACCTAATTTAACACCAAAATATAAGACTGGTGTTTCTGCTTATTATTCAACTACAACTCAGACTGGTATTCTTGAACCTAATATCGGTGGAATCGATTCATATATTTGGAATGAAAAGACAGATGAAAAATCTGAAATTCCTTATTATGATTTGTTAACAGAACAAACTGATACAATCGAATTCTTTGATTGTACTGCTAACTTAATCTATACTTCTTTAAATCAATATATCGATGATTCTAAATTTGGTATGGGTTATAGAGAAAATGTTGTAGGTCTAAAACTTGGATTTATTAACCATGGAATTGCAGAAGTTATTTTCCAAAGAGTTATAATTACTTCAACACCAGATGAAGATGACCCTACAGTAATTCATTTTACTATTACAAATCCACATGATTCTACACATCCATGTTATTTGAAACCTATGGCTTATGTTGCTAAGTTTGCAAATAAAGCAGTTCAAGAAGATAGTAGTGAATTACGAGTCATTACTCCTTCTAACATTGTAGATAAATCAGAAGTAGATGGTACTATCACATTTGATATTACTGATATTGACCCTACTTGTCCATGGACTTATGTAATTGATGCATGGATTGATGCATCTATTGAAAATTATAATTCAAATGTTGTAAAAAATAAGACTATTGCAAGAGAAGGTCCTAAACAAAATCCTGAATCAATGAATGCAGGATTTAAACCTATTACAATCTCTTATAAGATTATTAAGCAAACACAAGGTACTAATCAAAGTATTTCACCATCAAGATGGGATGATATTCAAAATAGTTATAATACATTTAAGGGAATTTCTGGAAATGATATTACAGATCAAATTCCAATGCCAACATTGGATGAAGATGAATATGCTATTATAAAATTTAAGGTTCATAACCCAAACTGGAATAATTCTAAGTTCGTTAGTAATGAATCAAAATATGTTGTAAATGTAAGTGAAATTTTAAATAAGCTAAATATTGCATCTGCAACTCTATACATTGATGAAACAAACCCAACACATAGATTGATACCAGTAGGTTCAACAGGTGAATATGACCATGATGATCCAACTGTACAATATACATTCTATGTTTATAATGTAAAATTAAATCATGAAATACAAACTGCAATGACTTCTAAATTTACAATAAATGTAGAAGTTAAGAGTACATATTCAGAAGAATTTAAATGTGCTTGGTCTAGTCCTTCTTCTCCAACTACTGTTGAAATGGTATGTAATGTTCCAACTGTTATATTGCCAGTTGTAATTTATACATGTGGAGAAGGTGATACTTCTAAATGTTATAAGTATCAAGGTAAAAATAAATCAGACCGTAGTACATGGGTTGAATGCACAACATCACATGAATTAAATGAAATCTATGATGCTAATAAAGTATTAGATACACAAGAATCTGAATACGGTTGGCAGGATTTTAAATTACTTGATACTAATGCAGAATCAGTAAGACGTGCAGATCATAGTTTTGAATTAAATATAGAAAGTGACGGTTCACAGAAAATTCAGAGAATGTTTATGATAAGTAATGGTACAATTGCAATCATTGAAAGACAAACTGATATTTCTAAGTTTATTTTATATGATGCAATTGATACAAGTAGATATTTCTCTGATGGTATAATTAAATTCTCAATTTGTGATATAGTTCCACAAGTGGTATCTACAACATGTGATGCATATAGTTTAAATACAGTTTACAATCCAACATCAGTGCATTGGACTTCAAAGAAATTTATTCCAGATGATTGGGATTTCTTTAAAGATTTTACTGTATTCACTCAATCTAAATTGAGTCTATTAGGTGCATACGTTGGTGTTAAGTCATTATATTGTACTGCTCTTGAAGCAACTAACAATTCATTCATCGATAATGCATGGGTAAATCCAGAAACAGGAGAATCATCACGTATCTATATAGATGGTGATGGTCCTGATGTATTTGATGGACAATATAAAATTAAGTTAATGACAAATACTAATCAAAATCCATCTAACTCATTCAGAGATTTTATGGGTGACAAATATGGTAATGGTATTGGTGATGCTCAGTATAAAATTGCAGGTGACTATATTACTGGTCAAGCTGGTACTAATATACATTATTCAAAAAATGCTCATGCTTCATTTGCTATAGCATCAGAAAATTATACAGAAAAAACATATCCTTACAATACTACAGTTGTTGCTCAGAATACAAATATGATTCATGCTGATATAGAACCTAATTCAGGTGAGAAAAATATATCTGAGGCAATTCCAGTAATTAATAAAAAACCAGGTAGTTTGCCAACATTAGATGTTAATTATGACAATCCAACTACATTACCAACAATTACAAGTAATTATACATTTGATGCAAATGGTGGTACTCAAGTATTCGACAAATTGGAAACTACAAACGGTACTAATGATGGATTGACAATTACATTTAAACCTGGTGAATATGTATTCGACCATATTACAGTAGCAAATGATATTCGTATCAATATTGACTGTGATGGAAGTAAAGGTGAATATGTAAGATTAATAGTTAAGAATAAAGCAACATTTGGTGCAAGATTAGCTATCTTGAATGTTAATGATAGTTTCATGACATTTATGATTTATTCTGAATACGAATCAAGTGGTGATGACGATAATGCTATCTACTTTGAAGCAGGTAGAGATCCAAACATTGATGATAAATTTAATTATGGTGTTCTTGTAGCTCCTTATGGAAAGGTTCACTTTGCAAATGGTGATAACTTCTGGAGTGGTGCTATTTGGGCAAAGAGTCTATCACTTTCAAACGGTGTAGCATTTATCGGTAGAGGAGACTTCGCATAATGGCAGGCATAACAACTGAGATTAATAATTTTAATAAGAACAAATGGATATGTAGATTTTCTAACATGGTCGACTTTACTGACCTTGAATTAGATACTACTGTTCTTGATAACTATATTCGAACAGTCAACATTCCTGATTTGTCAGTAAATATGTTGACTTCTGAATTCCAACATGAAAGACAATTACATCCAGATCCACGTGGTGCTCGTGATTTACAGACCATCAATATGGAATTTAAGATGGATGAAGAAGGTAAAAACTTCTATTATTTCTGGTGTTGGCTAATGAGCATGAGAGCAGGTAAACCTATCGGTAAAAAAACAGCTCTTGGTGAAAAGCTGTTGAGAATGGACTGTATCGATGCTATAGAAGTTTGTCTATTAAATAACGACAAAGTAATGGTTTCAAAGATGAAATTCTGGCACTGTATACCTACTAACTTGTCAGCATTGAGTCTAGAAACTGGTCAGGCACAAGAAGCTACATTCATAGTCACATTCGATTATGAAAACATGACGCTTCAACCTGTCACTTCTGAAGAATAAAAAAAGAGAGACTTTCGTCTCTCTTTTTCTTTAACATATATTGAATTATCTATGATGACATTTTATTTATAATGCGAAGATTTGCGCAGCCTTCTGGATTTTAGCTTCCTTAACGGCAAGCGTATCATTAGTGCCATAAATCTTCAAGCAGAATGCAAGCCACTTTTCAAAAGCAGTAGAATTCATTGCATCGAACTGAGTGTCCTTCACATCATGCACCTGGATGCCATGACGGAGGAATGCCTTAAGGCGGCGATAGAATTTGTCAGTATCACAAATAGCCTTCAACTGATTTTTAGCAGCGCGAACAGGGTCCTTCTTAGTGACGCATGTGTCAGCTCTGAGCTCATCCTTGGGGTCAGGCGTATGATTGTCGTATCGCTTAGCAAAATCTACCAGGAAGCGCTTCTGGGCTTCATCCATGACGTCTTCATCGTTAATATCAAGACGTTCATTACGACCAGATGCATCCTGCACCCAAGCAAACTTCTTACCAATTCCAGAAATTTCAAAGGCCTTCAAATAAGCAGGGAACTTTTCCCACTTAGTGCCGAAAATATCATCATTACCGGCTTGATACCAAATCTGGCGAATTAGATCTGCCGCGCAAACTACGCCTTTTTCCTTCAAGAATTTTGCAAAGTCTTCCTCTGTAAAGCGTTCGCCATTAAACAGAGTTTCCATTTTTCGATTAAGTTCATTAAAAGTCATTTTTATTCTCCTAAGGCTTCATTAATAGCCATTGAAAGTTTAAGTCTAATTGGAAGTACATATTTATAATTGCATTCATTGCAACACTGTCCATTATCTATAACAGGTGCAGCGTTATGTGCTTCCTTTTCTGGGAATTTATTTCCACAGAAACAACAAGTAAAAAGTACAAAATTTTTCATAATTATTTCCTATTTTTAGCCCATGGCTTCCAATATCTCATAAATTCTTCTGTAGTCCAATATGAATATCCATCCATAGGTGAATTCCATATATTTCCAATATAAGTTAATTCTGGTTTTTCAGGGAATTCGAAATTTTCATCACATTCTTCATCAGCAAAATCAAGGCACTTAATTAAATTTCTAGTCCTACGTCTGATATATCGATTGTAATCACGTTTCCATTCATGAATACTATCATGCTTAGTGCAACACATAGGCAGTCGCACCCAATCAGTTCCTGGAATGTTTTTACGATATGAACGAGACATAAATCCTCAATTAAAATTTATATGTAGGCATATTAGGCATTTCTGCATACCACTTACAAAGGTCATATACTTCGTCAAGAGTTTTGCATCTAAAGTAAGAATAATTTAAAGACGGAATTCGAACTCTCCAACAATTTTTAGTCAAATCCTTAGAAGGTTCATAATACCAGTTAATATCAACTCCACTAAATTCCCAAGTTAACAGCTTATGTTCATCTTCTTTAAAACTGCCATTGTGTTCAATAGCGAGTTTATTCATCTTTTCATAAAAGTCAAAATACTCAGCTCGCTGACTAACAAAGTTAAGATCTTTCTTCTTAGCATCCTTATTTACTTTAGTAGATTTCTTAGCGAAATAGTCAACAATCATATTGACGTAATCTTGAGCCTTTGAAATATCCTTAAAATCGCATGCGGCCGGAACTTTCCACTGAGGGCACTTTCCACCAATATGATAACTAGCACTAATTCTGTCAAGCGGCTTTTCTGAAAAATCAAATTCGAATGTTTCATCACCACCATACCAATGACGAAATTCGATATAAACATAAGCAGGACAATCTTCATCATGGCGAGGTGCTTCAATATCAGTCAAAAGATAAAAGCCATCATTGCTATACTTCTGGAATTTCCAACCCTTAAGTTCGCAAATTTTCTTGAAGACTTTTTCTTGTTTTCTAATACCCATTTGAATAACCTCTTTAATTTTTACATGTATAATATAAGTATTTTGGAATGATTTGTAAACCCTGGTTATGTAAAAAGAAGTTTACAAAGCAGTCCTGGAATGTAAAATATAGTTTACAATAAATAGAAATAGAGGTAAACTATGATAGTTTGTAAACTTTGTGGCAAGGAATTTTCGACTTGGTTTCGTTTTGGTCTTCATTTAAGATTGGACCATGATATGACAACACATGCATATTATGATAAATTCTTTAAAAAAGAAGATGAAGGAAAATGCGCAATTTGTGGAAAACCTACTAATTTCGTCGATGCAGTAAAAGGATATAGAGAAACATGCTCACCTGCATGTCGTAATACTTTACGTGCTCAACAAATGATGGGACAAACATTTAAATGTGAATGTGCAGAATGTGGTAAAGAATTTATATCAAATCAGGATGCAGGCTTAATTAAAAAGTTAGGTCACCATTTAAATGAAATTCATAATATGTCTTTGAAAGAGTATTATGACAAATACAAAAAGAAAGAAGGTGAAGGTATATGTCCAATATGTGGAAAAGAAACTCAATTCTTAGGTTATACTGCAGGATATAATCCTACATGTAGTTTTGAATGTGCAAATAAATTACAGAAACAAAATGGAACTGACCAAGGTTCTAGAGATGCTGAGATAATAAAACAAGAAGCAATCAATAAACAAATACGAAATGAAGAAGCTAAACGAATTCAAGATTATTATAAGTCAATGGTAGATGATGACGAATGTAATAATTTTCCTGAAAAAGAGAAAGTTATTTCAGAAGCATGGGGAGCATTGAGTAAAAATCCACGAAGAAAATTACAAGATAGAATTTATACCGAAGTAGATACATGTAATTATGATATGCCTGTAGAACATGAATCAACTTCAATGAATCAACGTAGAAGATACTCCTATTTAGATGAAGAATCAACTCCAGCATCCGTGGAATGGTTATAAATAATTTAGAGGTAGTAGATGGCCGCAAATGCAATCACACAATGGATAAATTCTAAGTCTGACCAAAGTAATGTGTCAACTAATGCTGAACTATTAAAGAACAGCAAGATGATGGAAAAAGATCTAACTCAGATCTTGTATGCCATTGTGCCTATGGTTGAGGCTTTAAATGAAGCTGAATATGAATCTACTACTAAAATTAATGAAACTCTAAATAAGATTGGTTATTTAGTTGAATTTGTTGCATCAAGTACTGCTGATGCTCTTGATGAATTAAAACAAGAAGAAAAAGAACAAAATGAAAAGATTGTTGGTCTATTGAGTTATGAAGATCAAGGTGCTAAAGCATTAGTCACATCAGAACCTACAACAGAAACAAAACCTTTAATGATTTCTCATGAATCAATTAATGCTTTAGCTGAAGTAATAACTCCTGAACAAGAAAAGATGACAGAAGCTATTACTAATATGGGTAATAATGTTCAGCAAATTACAAATCAGACTACTGAAATTATTAAGAATGAAAGAGAAGCAAAGATTGATAGTCTTGTAAAAGCAACTGAAAAACCTAAAGAAATAGTAAAACCAGAAAAAGAAAAGAAAGGTGGACCAGACTTCTCAGGTTTCTTTAATGGTGTTAAAGCAATGTTAAAGAAGTTCTTATCACCTGTTGCATGGATTGCCGCATTTATTCAAGAAATTCTTCCTTGGGTATTAATCTTTGGTGCATTGTTTATTGGTTTCTGGGAAACTGCTTCAGCAAAAGTTAAAGCGTATGCTATAGGTATATTCGCTGCTATATTATTATCTTGGCGAGTGTTGACTGGTAAAATCTTTAATGATGTAAAATTACTTATTACATTTGGTAAAAAACTTTGGGCTGGTGCTATCTGGTTAGTTAATAGTTTACATCTAAAAGAACATGCTTTAAAGTTAGGTAATATAGTAAAAGACTTTGCCATGACTGTTATTCGTCATACTGCTGATATGGCAAGAATTGCTTATGCTTTAGCTTGTGAACTTGCTAAATTCATTAAAGATATGTTTGTGACTGGATTTAAACTTGTCAAAGCTATCGCTTTGTTCATTGCTGATATGGCACGTATTGTATTCCAGATTGCAATGGCTGCAGCTCAGTATCTATTAATCGCTGCTGCAGTTATAGCTATTGTAGCATTAGTTGGTTTAATCATCTATGGACTTATTAAAGTTATATCAATGATTGTTCCTATGATTGCTAATGCAATTACAACATTCTTATCTGCTGCATGGAATATTATAAAAGATATTGCTGGAACACTTGTTGAATTCTTAGCACCTGTTGGTAAAGCTGTTATCGATTTCTTAATGGCTTTAAATCCAGTTTATTTAGTTGTCAAATTAATTACAGGTATTGCAGGAGCAATTAAAGATTTCTTTAGTTCTAATGAAAAAGAAGCTGAAGCTCAAGAAGAACCTGTATCTGAAGAAGCAGCAACTGCATTAGGTGTTACTGCAGATACGTATAATAATGTTGAACAACAAAAGATGAATTTGTTTGAGTCTAAAATGAATGCTGTATTAAAACAGATTAAAGACTTGAGTGAAGTAATTTTGTTAAGTGCTACAGCAACTATGGTCACTGCTAAATTCTTTGGTGTAAATCCACAAAATGGTCAAGCTGCACCACAAGGAACTTCTATGTTTGCACAAACAGTTGCAACAGATGGTTCTACTGCAAGTAAATCAATAGAAAAAGAAAATGAACCTATTGATTATAATAAAGTCTTTGAAAAGATGGTTCAATTACTTACCGATATTAAGGATAAGAAGATTGAAATCAAAGATGAAAAGAAGAGTGGATTGTTCAATTTATTCTAAGGTAAAAAATGTCTTTAAGCATTTATACACATGATGAAGATACAACTAATATGAAAAATACACACAAATATCATTCGTGTGCATTTGAAATTGGTTTATCAACAAAATCATTTAATGGTGCGGTAAAACAATTACCAGAAATTCAAGGCCGTAGAATTATGGAAATTCACGGTATTGCAGATGATGCAATAGAATTAGGTTATTCAACAGGATGGGGAGAATCTCCAGGTGCAAAAGCAGTTGCTACTATTAAAGAATTTACACGTTCAGATGCATTTAAAATGTTCTCTGGTGGTGTATTCAATTCTAATGCGGCTACTGATAAATGGACACAAATCCTTCCTAAAGATGGTGCTAACATTTCTGTAGGAATAAAATTTAGAGCTTATTTTAAAGCAAATTATACGAATACAAATTCATATATGACTATTATTCCATGGCTTACTTTTTTAACATCACCAATGACAGAATTTTCTCTACAAACAGAAGTAAATAATATTGTAAATGCATTAAGTAATGCTAAAGAACAAGGTAATCAATTAGGAAGAGAATTAAATGAAGTAGCAAATAGTAATGGAACAATGACAGAAAAAGCTACATCTGCTCTTCATAAAATTTATGAAAACATAGAAGCTTTAACAACATATTCCAGAGGAACTGCTGTTTTTACTTTAAAATTTGGTGATTTAATTAAAAAGGCTGATGCTGTTGACTGGATAATTAAAGATTGGAGTTTTACTCCTTCAACACAATGTGGTCCAGATAATAACCCACTATGGGTAGATTTTCAAATCAATATGGAAACTAATGAAAAATTATCATATAATAATTTATCATTGATTTTTAATTTTATTGAATAGTAGGTTGTTGAGCTTCATATTTAATTACTTGTTTCCAACGTTGTAATGATTTTACTTGGTCAGGTCTACAAGTAATACTAAAATCATAATAAGCATGAAAACCATCCATCATTTCAAGAGATGGTGTCACTTTCCAGTCAGTTATCGCAACGATAATTGGCTTTTTAAATATGAAACGGAAAATATCTAATTGCCACAAATTAGATGATAAGAATTTTACTTTCCATCTTTCTTCAGTTGCAAATTGTGATGCAAGAGAATTTTCAATTTTCTTAAGTGTATCAGAATCTGCATCCATCAATGTTTGATAATTAGCATTAAAATCTAATTTTGCAGATTTAATTTGTTCATTAACATTTTCTAATACACTTCTAAAATAATTTTCTACTTGATCTTTTCCCCAAACATTATTATCCCAATCACCATCACTTGATAGTGCTCCCATAATTGATTCTACATCCAATGTGCATGTAGTTGTATCTAATGTTTTATCAGTGACATGTTCAGTAGATGTTGATTTAAATGTATAATCTTGGTCTTTCCATTTAAACTTATATGTAAATGGAGTTTCATCAGTTAAATCTACTTTTGATTCATAAGTACCTTTTTCACCAGATTCAATCCATAAATCACATGTATTTAAAATATCAGCAATATAAACATTTTCAGATTTTCTGTCATCATCAGAACCTGACCAAACTTTTATTGGTATACCAGCTTGTGTTGTTAACAATTTATCTTTAACTGTTGCTTTTGCATTATTTGTAAATTCTACAATTTTAAAAGTAATCTGTGAAATTTTTGTTTTACGTATTTTCTTCATTTCATCAGTTTCAGCATTACCATCAGTACCTGCTGCTAAACTTGAAAAAGCTTCACCAATTTCAGCACCTTCTCCTTTCATTGCAATTAGAGAATCTTTTATGTTCTGCTCTAAAGTACCAACATTTAAAACACCTGCAGCTGATACAGTTGCAAATTTAGAAAGATATTTCATCCATGTTTTAGGGTCATCTTGACCTAATAAATTCTGTGGATAAATTCTGAAGTTCAATGTAATATCTTTATTTGTACTACCATTATACATTCTAGATGACCAATGGTCCATTAATAATTGTGTAGTGTTAACACCACCAGCTAAGAATGTAGCAGTATTAACTAAATCACTCATAAAGAATTCTTGAACCTTCTTACCGAATGTTGCTCTTGGAGCTTCAATCCATTCAGTAGACAATCCGAAACTTGGCATTTCTTTTACAATGCCAGTTAAAGTAATAGGATTTCCATCCGTATCAATAGTTGTTAAATGGAAACAGTTATTACCAGCAAATTCATTTGGATTGCCATTTGTTTCAAATCGTTTCATTGCCATACTATATTTATGTTCATAAATAGAATATGGAAAGTATAACTTCAAGAACTAGATATTTAGATAAATATACAACTAATGGAGTAAATGAATATGATTTAGGTTCATTTACACAAACTGATTTTGATTTCGGAGATCCAATCTATGTTCAAGTAGAACACGAAGAAGTTGGACGTCCAGATTTGATTTCTCAGAAATGTTATGGAACTACTAACTATTGGTGGTTCATTATGTGGTATAATGGAATAAGTGATGTTTGGAATGACTTATGTGATGGAATTATTTTGGAAATTCCACAAATAGATAAAGTCAGAGAATATTTGAAAACGGTAGGAAAATAATGGTAAATTTTAGTGAATTATTTAATGTTAATGCTACAACTCTTCCTATGGATAAAAAGAGTCTATCCTCTATGATGAATAGAGCTACTCTGGTAGGTTATTATCAGTGTGCTTATAGTTCTTTGATTAGCACATTAAAAATGATCCAGAGCGCTTCTGAGCTATCCGTTTCATTAAATCCACAATGGCTATGGAATAATGCAAACAATCCTACAAATAAATTGGAATGTATTATTCAAATTGAAGGTATACAGACTTATTCTGAATTCGTAGATAAAGTTGTTAAAAATGATGATGCAAAAGAATGGACAGATTTCTTAACTTATTCTCCTGAATTCAGAGATGAAATTAAAGATTTGAAAACAAGAGCTTTTAAGAAGTTCCTTTGGAATTATGATAACATAAATAATTGGATAAATGATAATAACGTAGGAGTTATTAAAGCCGGTAAAAATCAATTAGCTCTAGATTTCGATTATTTCAAACAACAGATTCTTGATACATCTGACTATGAGTCATTTATCAAATCTGCAAATAAAGAACAAATTCAGAGAGCAATCGAATATATGACTAAAGAAGGATGTGCTAAATTAAAGAAGTATCAGAATGAATTAAATTTACACATCAAGAATAATAACAAGAGAGAAGAAAATCTTGTCTTGAAAAATCCAATTATCAGAAAGATCTATATCCTATCTGGCTTACAAAATCAGTGTAAAAATGATTTTCCAAAGATTAAGTTTGAAGTTCTTGATAAGAAGAGTTTTGATAGTTTAAGTGTATGGGACGTATAACATGCAGATAAAATATAAAGTTGGTATAATTAAAAAATCTAGATACTTAGATGGTACTTGGAACTTCCAATACGTCACACAAAACATGGATGGTAAAGATCAAACTGTCTATGGTGGAGTTGAAGACCAAGATAAATCTCATTATCCAGAAGGTACTATTTTCTTAGATAGTAGTCTTGATGATATTTACGGATATACAACTTTACAGAATATAATTATTAATTCTGAAGGTCCTTCAATCACAGAAGATAAAACTACTCGTCAAGTTTTAAATGTAGGTGGAAAAGAAAATCCTACTCCTATTAAAGTCAAGTTAATTTTCAAATCTAAATCTCCATTAGATATAATGGAATTAGAAGCTGTCTGTGGTGATATAAATTTAATCAAAATCCACAGAAAAGATAATCATGTAGAAATCAATCAACTTGTTTCTAATATCAATCTTGATAAGAATGTTGATGTTTATACATTATCATTTGATTTAAATCCTTATGCAAATGAATCATTAATGGGTTCTACTTTTATAAAGGCATTAAATGATAATGAAATTACAATTAAAGTTTTTGACATCAATGCAAATGGTGTTGAATATACAACTTATGGTGAACCTTGGAAATATATTGATACAGAAGAAGAAATTTTTGACTTAGAAAAATTAGTCATTCGTTTCTCTAATATAATTCCAGAAGACATGATACTTTCACCAAATGTTGAAGGTGAATGTACTGTCACTGTATACAATCCTAATAGTTATCTTTGGACTATTCGTCCTACAATTCAACTAAATGAAGAAAGTATTGGTGAAATTGATGGTTCTATTGATTTCTCAGATTATGCTGACCATGGTATTGCAAAGTTTAAAGTAAAAAGAATTGTTGAATACGGCAATGTTATTGTAGATGCATGGATTGATTTACAAAACCCAAAAATTCATGATATTGTTTATAATGCAACTTATGCTCAAGGTATATTAGGTCCTTGGTTAGTTGAAGATGAACGTAATAGAAAAATTAAAATGCTAGACTATCCTCCTGCATATATGCATGATAGAGAATACTGGCAATTCGTTAAGTTCACTGAAAAATTCTTGAATACTATGTATATGAGCATGAGTAAGAAAGCAAGTATTGGTATTCTAGAAAAGGTTGCTCGTATCGCAGATTTCAATTACATCAATGATGTTGAAGCAAAATTATTAAATCATTATAAGGAACATTTCGGTATCGAATTGGATCCTAATATAGATGATTTGAGACATTTCTTATTACAAAAGAAAATTGCTTTAACAAATGAAGATGGTGAAATTGTTGGTAATGCTGATGCTTATGAAGATTTAACTGGTAAAGAATTAGACAATTTCATTAGATATGTTTATCATGAAATTCCTGAATATAACCAATATAAGGGTTCTTATAAAGGTGTTAAGATGGCATTGAATATGTTAGGCCTATGTTGTAAGTTAGTTGAACTATGGTCTAAGGTAGATGATAAACAAAAAGATGATTTAAGAAGAGCTGATGAAATTAGTGATTTCTTCATGAAGAAAATCGATGAAAATGGTAATGAAGTTCCAAGAACAACAAAAGCAGCAGTTGCTAAATTATTCTTAACTTCTAGATTCGATGTGGATATTGAAGAACCATCTATTACATTTAGAGAATTTAATGATTTAGCAGATAACATTTGTAGACTTATTTTCCAATGTAAGCCTGTCACTCGTCTATTGAGAAAGTTGTCCTACATCTATTATATGTGGACTGGTTTGAAGTTCAGTTATCTATGGTTCCCATTTTATAATACTCAACAGATACATCACTTCAAATATATTTTCCCATTAGCTTCTGATTATGTAAAGACAAAACATAAATTTATTTCTACATTGCCTGATGATTATGATCCTAATATTCCTTCTCAAGGTATGTTCATTGAATTTGATAAATTGTTTATCAATCATGTAGCTAATGAAGCTTATGTTACTTATCTACAAAATGAAGCAGAAAAGAAGTGGAAAGAAGGAACATTTAGAAATACTGATTTAATTACAAGAACTGCAGTAAAAAATGCTTACTGTAATTTAAGAAATATTGCTTATTGTGCAAAGCTTTCTACAATGCAGAAATTAAAATTCAGAATTGATTATTGCTATGCATGTATAAAAGATATTGAAGAAGATGAAAATTCTGAAACACAAAATAAGTGGGAATTCCATTATACAAAAGATAGTTATGTAGAAAATGTAGATAAAACTCAATATATTCTAATACAAGAAGATCCACTAGAATATAACTTCCCATTGTATAATTGGGTAGAAGGTCCACATGGTGACCCAACTAATACTCAGACAATGACAATTGATGAAGCTAAAAATGGTTTCTATCTATCCTTCAATAAATCTCTAAATGGTCTATTTAACAATAAACCTATTATGCCTGAATTCTTTATCAATGGTGTAAATCATGAATTTAAGAGACAACATAGTTCTGGAGAATTGATTGAAAATTATAGATACATTCTACATAATATGGATTTAGAAATTGATTTTGATATTGCTCTAGGAACTAATTTCATTGCACAACATCATGATACAGCATTAGATACTAAGTTTATCAATCCTCAAGGATGGAAAAAAGGAGACGATCCAGAAGAAAGTGATTCTCGTGGAAACGTCTCCATTGGTAAAGTTAATAAAATTGCTGATCCTTCAGAACCTAAGGGAGCTTATCTTGGTCAAGTTGAGTAGCATTCTGCACATCATTTAGAATGTGTGTAGTTGCTTCAAACTCCTTAGTATAATATCCCTTATATGGAGTACCATTAGAATCATATAGACGTTTGTCTTCAATTTTAATACCGTATGGGTTTTTACCCCATGCGGGTATTTCATAATAATCAATTATTGGTTCAATAAGTTTACCTGATGCATCAGTATATCCAGATGTAGCCTTATTCCAAATCATTGTCTTAGACTTAATAAACTTTGTTCCTTCAGGATAGAACTGATATTCATCAGGAATTTCTTTATAAACAAAGTTTGTTGTATATTCAATTGTATCACCTTTATCAGATGATGTTGGATATGTTCCTGATAGAGCACTAACATTAGCAACTTTACAATTAAAGTCATCTTCGAAATTCCAACGATTATTCAAAGATCCATCATAATTACCTTTTATTTCTTCATGCCATGTTTCATGTCCTTTTGCAGTGTTAACATAAACATCAATCTTATCGATAATTGCACTAGTCTTAATAGGCTTATACAAATAAGCTGCAACTTGGAAACTAAATGTAACAGTAATTTCTCTCTTATCTTCTTCACCCATACTTTCAGATTCAATCTGCCATGATGGGTCTCCAGTCAAAGTAAGCTTAATACTTCTACGCTTATTAAAGAACCAGAATTCCTTAATATTCAAATAACATTCAGGACTAAAACGTGTGCAAACTTGTTCTACAACATCCATTGCATCATTCAATAAATCACATTTCAATTCCATAGAAATGTTTATATTATAAGGAACTGGCTGAACATCTGACCAGAATCTTTCAGTCATTTTCCAGTCAAATCCCATTTCTTCTAGTGTATCATTATAGAAAACTCTATCTGCATATTGACCAGAAAATCTTTCTGCATCAAAAGACATACCATCAAAAC
>Ga0247611_10005950_pt1 | contig 15828 bp, 7 predicted proteins | sample 177DNAGHGhighgp2_FD_192422 | JGI IMG/M metagenome (GOLD analysis project Ga0247611, IMG submission 192422) | Sheep rumen microbial communities from Palmerston North, Manawatu-Wanganui, New Zealand - 1770 DNA GHGhigh gp2 | ecosystem: Host-associated > Mammals > Digestive system > Stomach > Rumen ...
GTCGTTCAGCGAAGATGGAATGTATGCGGTCAGCTACGAAGCTATCAATAATGCGCTTAATAAAATCGGACGCAGGGGCTTGAGCGGAATCCCTGTTGAGAAAATTTGTCTTTATGGCGCTTCGCCGGATACACTCCCGGATATGGCTCCGGGCGCAAAGCTTCGCAACCCGAACCAGCTTTTTGAATTGCCCATCAAAGTGAATGACCGCAATGGCGATGGCATTTTCAGCGAAGGCGACTCTCTTTATTTCGTAGGTTATGGAAATGCGTTCTGGAAACGCATCGATTCCGAACCGCTTAGTTATTCTAAAACGGGTATGAGTTATTTCCATTCGTACTCGCCATATTCCTATTATCAGCATTTCGTTTTTGGCTACAAAGAAGTAGGGAAGGGCCTCCGTATGGAAACGCTCGCCCAGCCGAAAGCGACGCCGAAGGATATTGACTGGTACAGGTATGTGCGTGCCGAAGAAGATGAACTCTTGATTGATACTTATTATGGCAAGGGTATCGACTGGGAACGCGCTACCGGTAAGGAATGGTTCTGGAAATGGCATGCCAGGTCCGATACAAACTCGTATTCCGCGCAAGACTTGAGGTTCCAATCGACAACGGACTTGCCTGGCTTAGTCTCGGGCGGGAAAGGCTATGTTGCATATTCGTTTTTCCCTTATCGCACGCTTAAATCGACGTCGGGGGCCGACCAATCAACAGCGGACACATTTTCAACCAGAGATTACGACTATAGAATGCAGTTCATTCGTTTTATCATTGCTGTAAATGGTGAAACTCAATTCTGGTCCGATGGTACGTTATTGCCTGGCGGAAACTTCGCTTTTGCTGTCAATTCGCTTTCAAAAACAGGCAACAAGTACGAATTGAAAATGCTCCCGAACCAGAAACAGTACGACCGCTTTGACGGGTATTCCGTGGCATATCAATGGGATCCTTCTTCTGTGGCGATTGATTCTTCGGAGTGGCTGTTGCCTGGATTTGCGACAGGCGTTATCCGAATTCCGGTCGGGAAGAACAATGACCTTCGCGTGATGAAGTTCAAGAACTTCAGACAAGTCGGACTTTTGACTGTGTCGAATGGTTTCGCTGTCGATAGCATCGGCGCATCCGATGATGTCCGTTATTTGCTGTTCCGCGACAAGGACCGTCGTAAGGCGACACTGGCGGTTCAAGGCATCATGGAGCCTTCGAAAAATGCAGTGCAGAAACTTTCGCAGATTTCGGCGAAGACGGAATATCTGATTATAACTCCAGAGGAATTTCTAGCTCCGGCAGAGTCGCTAGCCGTGTTCCGCTCCAGTGAAAAAGCGGCGAACCCGTTGGTGACGGCGGTCGTTTCAGCAGAAAATATTTACAGACATTATACCAGTGGTTCTCCGTCTCCGGTTGCTATACGAAACTTTATCGCATACGCCAGAAGTGTTTGCCCAGATTTGCGTTTTGTCTTGTTGGCCGGGGCCGGTCATTACGACTATCGCGGACTCAATACAAAACTTGGCAAGAACTATTTGCCGCCGTTCGAAAAGGAATCTTCTGTAACGGAAGACTTCTTCGCCGTTCTGGATTCGGGTGAAGTTGTTCGTGGTCGCGATGCGTATGACCTCGATTTGGCTTTGGGACGTTTGCCTGTTACGTCTGTTTCTGAATTTTACGGATACATCCAAAAGGCAAAGGACTACGAAGAAATCGGGACGTTCGACCATAGCGAATGGAAATCAACGCTTTTGTTTGCTGCCGATGATGCCCGTAACGGCAATGCTCAGGACGATGCCGAACACACGCGTCATCAGGAGTCCTTGGCTAATTTAATCGACTCGCTTTCTAAAGCACAGGGCTTCAGGTGGAACCAGAAAAAAGTCTATTTGCTGGATTATGAGTATGATGCCGCCGGACAGAAACAGGAAGCGACGAACGACTTCTTGAACATCATGAACCAGGGTGCTTTGATGACCATGTATTTTGGGCATGGCTCCAAAGTCGCTTGGGCATCCGAGGGTTTGCTAAAGCTTCCGTATCTTTCGAAACTTTCGAATAAAAAAACTTATACGATATTGAATTCTTTCTCGTGTACGGTAGGCCGATTTGATGAAGGTAACTCCAGATCGTTGTCCGAAGCGTTTGTCCTTGAACCGGACGTCGGTGCTATTGCGGCTATCGGTGCGGCTCGCGAAACTTATGCTGAATCCAATAGACAGTTTGCCCATAATTTTGTCAGTAAGGCCTTGCTTGTTAATGGCAATTATCTCGGCGTTGCCTACATGATGTCCAAAAATCCCGATTCCGGAATCAGAGAGGCAGATGTTGTCTATAATACGGAACATTATGTCTTGATTGGCGAACCTGTCATTCAGATGCCTTTTGCGAATTACAAGATATCTCTCGATTCTCCGATAGATACGATAAAGGCTTTGGATAAGATTAAGTTATCTGGAACGGTTTCGGGACTTTCGAATGGCAATATTGCATTGACGCTTAGAGAAGGCCGCTATATCAAGCTCCTGCCGACGCAAAGGTCGGCTGGAGACACGCTTGAAGTCAAATATGATGGTCCGCTCATTTATTCAGAAGTCATTCCTGTAGCAGGTGGGCGCTTCGAAACGGAATTCGTGACTCCGAAGAAACTGAATATCGGAGACTCTCTTGCGGAAATGCGTGCGTGGGCATATTCGTCGAACGATGTTTCTGTTGGACGCTATCACGGGATGAATATTAAAATTTCTGGCGTATCCAATTATGCGGATTCGTTGAATGACAAGACTGCGCCAAACATCTGCATCCAGTCGTGCTATGCCGGGGCTTCGTCTTGTTTTGCCGACAACCAGTTTGTCAAGTTCCAAACGCCTGCTTGCCTGCAAATCGTCATCGAAGACGAAACCGCGCTTGATTACCGCGAACAGGCCGACGAAGGCATAACATTTGAAATCTTTGGCTTGGAAGACCCGTATCATCCGGCTCCGCTGTTGGAACAGACGTCTAAACGTGCTGTTGCACGCAAATCGCTAACGACCGAAGCGTATCCGCCGGGAGATTACACGTTTAGGGTCCGCGCCCTAGATGTGTTGGGTAACATCTCTACGAAGACTGTGAATCTCCAAATTACCGAGTCTATGCAGACAGGGCTTTCGGATGTGTTCAATGTCCCGAATCCGATGGGGAAGAAGGGTACGACTTTCTACTTCAAGAATCTTGCAGGGGATCAGTCTCCGAAGGTCACGATTTTCATTTACAATCAGCATGGTCGCCTTGTCAAGGTCATTAAGGATGCAAAGTCCGGTGAAACCCATTGGAATGGAAAAGACAATTACGGTCGCTTGCTGGCAAATGGGCTATACCACTACGTTGTTCGAAGCGAAGCAAAGGTAAATACCCAGAACGAAGAAAAGGCTAGCACCAAAACAAGAACTTGGACTAAAAAACAGAAATTGTTGATATCGAGGTAAAAAATGGAATTGCGTGAAAAACCGGGGAAGGTTCAGAAACTTTTGGAACTTTCACTCCGCTTTCGCTTGATTTTTGTGGTTTTAATGGTTGGTTTTACTGTTGCCTTCTTGGTGAAGGGGTGGCAGCAGATGGGTTCGCTCCCGCTTGGCGCCTCTGAAGCGCTTGGCATGTGGATAGCCGGATTTACAAACGTCATGTCGGCATGGAATGCTTCGCAGTACATTTTTGTGGCCGGGCTTTCCATGGTCGTGCTCTACTTTGTCTTTGGTGGGGTCCGTGGTGGTGTCGGTGGCTTGCTCGCTCTAGCCGCTTTTGTGGGGGCGCTTTTTGCGTTGGGTGGTGACGAAGAAATGCTCCTCATGTTCTTTGGAACTTTTGCGGGGCTTTCACTTTTGCTCCTGCTTTTTGTCAAGTGGAGTGTTGCATGCGCATTGTTCCCGTTTGTGCTTTCGTGGCTGCTGTTGACCGGTTTTCTGGGCTGGTTCCCGATGATGATAGGGAAGGCTTGGCTCATGTGGGCGGTGCTTAGCGGGATTGCGTTTTCGGGCGTTATCGCCTGCGCGCTGATTGCCGGGAAGGAACTTGGCGAAGGGACTCCGCAGGCGGGCGCTCTCGTCAAGGCGGGTAAGAAGATGCTTACGCCGGTTCTGATTGCATCGCTTCTTGCGCTCTCGGCGTTGGTTGTCGATATGGGCGGGACCGTTGACGGAAAAAAAATCGGGAGCGCCGCGATTCTCTGGGTATCGTTTAACGTTTGGTTTTTCGGTTTTACGTTCGGGACGATGTCTTTTGCCCCATGGGAACGTCTCCGCGCAGGTTCTCGCCGTGTCAAAATGAGCGACAAGAAAAAGAAATCCACGAAAAAGAAGTAACTCTTACAATGTCACCCCGGATTTATTCCGGGGTCGCCATTTTAACAATTACAAAAAAAGCGCCTTGGGCAGTTTGCTCAAGACGCTTGTTGTTGGAGTGTGGATGTTTTAATTCTTTCTGATTATAAGTTAGATTGTTTTGATGTAAAAAGCCCTACTTTTGCAGGGCTTTTTATGGATAAAAAATCCATGATGAGAAATCGTGTTGAGGATTAGGCGATGTTTAAGCTTTGCTCGCGGATGCACTCGATTTCGTTCTTGAGCTCGATGGCGAGGGCCGCTATGTCGGCATTTTGGCACTTGGTGCCGAGCGTATTCGCTTCGCGGCCCATCTCTTGCAAGATGAACCCGAGATTCTTGCCCTGGGCACCGCCCTTGGCGAGCGCGTCGAGGAACAGCTTGTTGTGGCTGCGGAAACGCGTGATTTCTTCGTGGATGTCAAGTTTGTCCGCCATGATGCAGGCTTCTTGCAGCAGGCGAACTTCGTCGATTTCGGTGTCCTTCATGAGCGTGTTGATGCGTTCGCGGAACTTGACCTTCCATGTTTCGATACGCTGCGGATCGAGAACTTCGACCTTGTCGATGACATAGTTCAGGTGGTTGACGCGACGGGTGAGGTCCACGGCGAGGTTCGCGCCTTCTTTTTCGCGCATGGCGATGACTCCGTCTAATGCCTTGTCGAGTTCTGCCTTGAGGTGCTTTTCCCAAAGCTCGTTATCGCTGTTTCCATCGGTAAACTGTAATACTTCGGGAATGGCGAGCACGTGTTCCAGCTTGATTTCGCCTGCGATACCGTACTTGGCCTGCATCGCTTTCGTGATTTCGACGAACTTTTCCACTGCGGCCTCGTTGTAGCAAACGGGGATGTTCCCGACGTTGCCCGCTCCAAGCGTAATGGAAAGGTTCACAGAACCGCGGACCAGCTTGTCCTTGATTTGTGCCTTGAAGTCATTTTCGAGATAGGCGAAGTTCTTGGGAATCTTGCTGGAAATTTCGAGGAAACGGCTGTTCACGCTGCGTACTTCGATAACGCACGTGATTCCTTGCAGAGTGGATTCGCTTTTGCCGAACCCGGTCATGGAGATTATGGACATTTTGATTCTTGCGGCTTTGCCGCACCTAGTTACTAGTTAATAGTTCTTAGTTACTAGTGAATTTAGAAAAAATATTCTAGTAACTAAGAACTTGGAACTCGGAACTATATCTTCGATATCGTCGCGATGACATGTTCTGCACCGAAGTTCGGAAGTCCGATGGCGGTCAGGAACTTGCTCATCTTGTGCTCGTTCTGGAAGTACAAGTTTTCAATCTTGAATCCTTCCTTGCGGCACAACGTGTAGAAATCCTTGAGCGTGAGCAGACGGATGTTCGGCGTGTTGTACCATTCGTAGGGGAGTTCCTTCGAAATCGGCATACGACCATGCAACATCAGGCTTCCGCGGGCAGACCAGTGTCCAAAATTCGGGAACGTCACGATGACCTGCTTTGCCACGCGCAAAAGCTCGTTCAAAAGCGCCACCGGGTCGCGGATTTCCTGAATCGTGCGGTTGATGATGGCGTAGTCGAAACTTCCGTCCTTGAGGTCGGCGATGCCGCTTTCGTCCAAGTCTCGCTGGATAACCTGTACGTCGTTTTCGAGGCAGTCGAGGATGCCTTTGATGTTCTTTTCGATACCGAATCCCGTGACGTTCTTTTTGCGGATAAGGTATTCGAGCATATCGCCGCTGCCACAGCCGAGGTCGAGCACGTGGCTGCCTTCCTTGACGAGCTTGTTCATGAGCTTGAAGTCGCTCTGGTCATGGAATACCGGTACCGCCTGTGTCCCGTTTTGCGGAATAATCTTCGAATCGAGGAAACGTCCCACGGCCTTGCCGAGTTCGCCGACTTCAATCAAGAAACCGTCATGCCCGAACTGTGTGTCGAGTTCGAGGCTGGTCACGATTTTGCCGGTGTTGAGGAGCGCGCTTGTGATGCGGCGGCTCTCGTGCGGCGGGAACAGCCAGTCCGTCGAAAGGTTCACGTTCAGGACTTCTGCCTTGATGTCCTTGAACGCATTTTCGATGCTGCCGTATTCCGTTTCGAGGTCGAACGCGTCGGTCGCGTGGGCGATATGCAAGTAGCTGTTGGCGTCAAAGCGATCGACGAACTTCGTCCCTTGATAACGTAAATAGCTTTCGATGGGCAGGTTCAAGTCGTACGGCGTCGAGTACGTGACCGCGTGGTTCTTGTTTTCCTGGTCCTGGGCGCGCTTGAACTTCTTTTCCATGCCCACGGCAGAGAGGTATGTGATATGCGCGAGCTTGCGTGCGTTCGCAAGTCCGATGTCCGGGCGCGTCATGCCTTCTTCGTAGTAGTCGCCTCCGTGGAAGTTCGGGTCTTGCGTAATCACATCGCGGGCCACGACTTCAAAGCCGAGCGCCTGGCTAGAGAATCGCGGAGAACTTGCGATAACGATGATTCGTTTCACTTGTTCTGGATAATAGATAGCCCATTTCATCGCCTGGAATCCACCCATGGACCCACCGATGACGCCGTAGAATTCCTTGATACCAAGACCGTCCGCAAGTTCCTTCTGCGCGTGTACCATGTCGCCAATCGTGATGATGGGGAAGGAACTGCCGTAAGGCTTGCCCGTGCGCGGGTTAATTGTTGCCGGGCCCGTGGTGCCCTTGCATCCGCCAAGAATGTTACTGCAAACTACAAAGAAACGGTCAGTGTCAATAGCTTTGCCGGGTCCGATGAGTTCGTCCCACCAGCCGGGCTTCTTGTCATTTTCGGTGTACCAGCCGGCGGCGTGCGCATCGGCGGTCAACGGCGAACAAACCCACACGGCGTTATCGCCGGAGGCATTCAATGTGCCGTAAGTCTCGTAACGTATGGTCAGGGCCGGGAGCGTCTTGCCGCTTTCCAGTAAAAAGCCCTTTTCGCCGTAATCCTTGTTGAAATCCTTCGGGATTACAGGACCAAACGATTTATGCAAATATTCACTCATATGCATAAAAAATAGTAAAATGTTTGGTTCTTGGTCGTTAGTCTTTAGTCAATAGTTAAAGGTCTTTCGCTGATTGTGTTGCTGCTATAGGTTTTGTTTATTGTTGCTTATAAATCAATACAAGACTTCACTGGATCCTTCACGGCTTTCGCCGTTCAGGATGACGTGCCACCATTTCCAATGTAAAATCTTTTCATGTGCGAAACAGCATGATTTTCATTATCAGTACTTTTGTAACTTGTTGATTCTCATAAAGTTACAATTCGAATATCGTCCAAAAATTGCAAAAAAACGAAATTTACAATTGAATTTGTTAGATACAAATGAGACGGTTGTGTATGTTTTTTTGAAGTTTTTTTCAAATCAAAATATGTTTTCATTGTTATATTTCACTAAAATCATGGGCCGGACGGGCTCAAAATTTTAACTCAAAGGACAAACATGAAACGTCTCTCTCTTATCGGTATGGCTATTTTGGTCTCCAGCCTCGTCGCTTGCAATCAGGCTTCCGCTGGCGGTTCGTTCAACCAGCAGGCTCGCTTGGACAGCCTCGAAAAGGATTTCAAGCAGGTCAAGGAAGAATTTGAAATCATCAAGTACGCTCTCGACAAGCGCGGCATTTCTCTCGAACAGGCCCGCAAGGAAATGGAAGAGGATAACAAGGTTTGGGACATCCCGGACGAAGACAGCCCGGTATTTGGCAACACCACGAACCCGAAGCTCACGATTGTGGAATTCACCGAATTCCAGTGCCCGTACTGCTCTCGTATCGCTCCGGTGATGCAGGATCTCAACAAGAAGTATCCGGACCAGATCAAGTTCGTCTATAAGCACTTCCCGCTCAGCTTCCATTCCAATGCCCAGGCCGCTGCAGCTTCTTCTATTGCTGCTCAGAAACAGGGCAAGTTCTGGGAATACCGCTACGCTCTCGCACCGCACTCTCGTGAACTTTCCGACTCCGTCTATCTTGCCGTGGCTAAGGAAGTCGGCCTCAACGTCGAACAGTTCAAGAAGGACATGGTGCTTGACTCTGCCATGAAGGCTCGCATCGACAAGGACTTCCAGTTGGGCGTCAAGGTTGGCGTACAGGGCACTCCGAACTTCTACATCAACGGCAAGCGTCAGGACCGCTTCAGCCCGGATCTCGTCGAAAAGATGTTGAAGGAAGCCAAGTAAAAATGTTTTCAGGCGTGCACGTTGAAAATCACAGCGTGTACGTTTTTTCTTTTAAAGATTTGTAATTTAAAATCAAAAAACAACAAAAGGATGCACATTATGATTAAGCAATCATTGAAAGTTGCCTCGCTTGCAGTCCTCGGACTCTGCGTTACAGCTGCAATGGCTCAGCCGAAAAGACCGCATCTGGCCGTATATAAGTTCTTCGATGAACAGTATCGTCCGGGCGGATACGACTACTCTTACGGCGGCACAAGCAAGGGTGTCACCATCACCAAGTCTGATGGTTACAAGTCCAAGGCCGCTTTGAACATCAAGTTGGATCCGAAGGAATACTCCGGCGCATCCATCTGCCTTTACAATGAATTCTTCGACTTGAACAAGTACATGCTTGATTCCAAGCTCGAATTCATGATTAGGGGCAAGAACGGTGGCGAAGCCGTGAAGGTCGGTCTCCTTGATGAAGAAGTCTCTGACGGCAAGAAGACGCAGGTTGTCGTTCCGATGAACAAGTACATCGAAGGCGGCGCCGTCACGAAGGACTGGAAGAAGGTTTCCATTCCTCTCGTCGATTTCCCGGACCGTGGCCTCTACTGGGACAACACCCGCAAGTCCGAATTCCCGGCACGTATTGACTGGGACAAGATTGCGGAAGTCCGCTTCTCCATTGACAAGAGCGCTGCAAGCGAATTCGAAATTTGGGTAGATAACATCGAAATCGTGAAGGGCAACAAGAAGGCTCAGCCGAAGAAGAAGATGATCTACTGGGACGAAAATAACGACGTCATCGATGGCCCGAAGAACCCCGAAAAGCTCGACGGCAAGGCCAAGACGCTCGCTACGTTCTATGACAACCAGGTCAAGGGCTTCTCTTACAGCTACGGTGGCCTCACCGCTCAGCGCGAAGCCGAATCTAAGACTCCGGGCAACAAGAACGTGCTCGCCATGTACATCGACAACAACGACTGGTCCGGCGTGACCTACTCTCTCGGCGAAGGCAAGTTCATCGACTTGTCCAAGGTTCGCGACAAGGGTGGTCTCTACTTCTGGATCAAGGGTAAGCTCGGTGGCGAAAAGCTCTATGTCGGTATTCTCGACAACCAGGGCAACGACATCAAGAGCCAGACCAAGGTCGGCCTCAACGACTGGGCCAAGGTCTCCAAGGATTGGCAGCTCGTGAAGATTCCTCTCAAGCGCTTCACCGACAAGGGTAAGGCTTGGGACGCTAACAAGCAGGCCGAAGTCGCCAAGGACATGAAGTGGGACAAGATTCAGGAAATCCGCTTCTCTGTTGGCAAGGGCGAAAACCAGGGCGAACCGGGCAAGCCGGCTCCTGTGACGGTCTTCGTTGACCAGATCACCTTCACGTCCAACATCGACTGGATTGACCCGGATCTCAAGTGGGATTCCTTCAAGTCCACCGCTCCGGATTACGTGATTACGGACTTCGAAAGCAAGTTTGCTAAGGACAAGTGGGAACCTTCTACGGGTCCGAAGTCTCAGCTTAGCTTCAAGATCGAAAACTGCCCGGAATTCAAGGGCAACTGCTTGAACATCCAGCACTACCTCCTCGCCGACTGGGTTGACGTCGTGTTCGACATGAAGAAGACCGGCCGTCCGGCTGCTGACCGCGACTGGACCAAGCACTGGGGCCTCATGTTCGACGTTTACTCCGAAAAGGCTTGGCAGTCCATCACCGTGCAGGTGCAGGATGCTGGCAACGAAATCTTCGTCTCTAACGTCGGTGCTCCGAAGGGCAAGACCACGATTCTCGTGCCGTTCCGTACCTTCGGCAAGTTCCCGTACTATCAACCGCCTGACGCTGTTGAAAACGGTCTCTTCGACCTCAAGGGTGTTACCGCTCTCGACTTCAAGCCGAGTGGTGAAGGTACTGCCGGTGGCTTCAAGATTGATAACGTCCGCTTGACCAACCAGCGTGAAGTGAAGGCCAAGGAACGTCCGGCTGTCATCAAGGTCGTGGTGAAGGGCGAAAAGGATGTCCTCAACCCGAATATCTCTGGTGGCTTGTTCGGTATCAACGCTGCCCTCTGGGATGGCGACATGCTCGACAACAAGAACTTCAAGGTTCAGACTCGTGAATTTGCAAAGCGCATCAACCACGGCATTATCCGTTATCCGGGTGGTCTCCGTGCTGATGACGACCACTGGAAGGAAATCCTCGACAACCACGACTGGATGGTCGATACTGACGAATTCCTCGAATGGTTGAAGAAGACTGGCTCCAACGCTATGTTCACCGTGAACTTCGGTTCCGGCACGGAACAGGAAGCCGCAGACTGGGTCAAGCACACGAACGTTGACAAGAAGGCCGGCATCCTCTACTGGGAAATCGGTAACGAAATCTACGGTAACTGGCATCCGTACTACGAAAAGTATGGTAAGGACGGCGGTACCATCTATGGTAAGCGCGCTCGCAAGTTCATCGAAGCCATGAAGAAAGTGGATCCGACCATCAAGGTGGCTGTGCTCGGCGTTCTCGAAGGCGACTGGAACGACAAGGTTCTCGCCGAAACGGGTGACATCGCTGACGGTCTCATTGTTCACCACTATCCGCAGCACTTCGGTGAAGAAAACGACTTCGCCTTGCTCTCCGCTCCGCAGACGCTCACTGCTATCTACGAACGCTTGCACAAGGTCGTTGACAAGTGGACTGCCAAGTTCAACAAGGGCAAGAAGATTGAACTCTGGCTCACCGAATGGAACTCTGTTGACTTCAACCCGGGTCCGCAGACCTTGGCTGTCGAAAACGGCTTGTTCGTCGCTGACTACCTCGGTATGCTCGCTACTGAAAACGTCGATAACGCTCAGTACTGGGATATCCACAACGACATCACTCCGGAAGGCGGTGACTACGGTTACTTGACCCGTTCCGGTGAAGACTGCATGAACTGCCCGCGTCCGAGCTACTGGGCATTCCAGATGGCTTCTGACGCTCTCCGTGGCAAGCTCATGAAGACGACCATCAAGGGTGACGAAGACGCTCTCTTGACCGCTTACTACACCGTGAACGGCAACAAGAAGCAGCTCCTCCTCGTGAACAAGAGCCCGTACAGCGAATTCGACATCAAGCTTGACATTCCTGACTTCAAGGGCAAGGCCTCTGTCCAGACTTTGGACAAGACCTCCGAAAAGCTCAAGGAAGGCTGGGCCAACGACCCGTCCAAGAAGGCTAAGACTGTCGATATCACGAAGGGTATCAAGGTCGGCAAGCGCACCCTTACGCTCATTACTTTGCAGTAAGGAGTTGAGTTAAGGCTCGCAAACTAGATTCTCGAAATCTTAAAGGACTCCGCAGCAATGCGGGGTTCTTTTTGTTTAGGGAGTTTCTAAAATTGCTCGACTTGCTTGTGGTCTTGCAATGTTGATTTTATATATATTGAAATTATGCCTAAATACTTGTTCCATTCTGCGTTTTTTTGTTTTTTATTCTTGTCGCATGTCGTGTATGCAATGGAGCGTGTTGCCGAAAATGCGCCTGACAGCGTGTCGCTTAATTCCGTGATGCACTTGTTTGTCCAGAACCCTAACACTCAAGATTCGTTGGTTTTTGTAGAAACATCTCCAAATATGTATATTCCGGATGACATGAATGCTGTTGCTGCAAGTGAAAAAAATGAAGCTTTGATTTATCGTTTGGCGATGGAAAAAGCCTTGGAAGAAGATCGAATCGATGACTTGAAACAGGTTCTTCAGGAGGCTGAAAGTTTTAATCAGAACGCTAAATTTTACCGTGTCTTTTATGGTAATGAACTGCTTATCCTAAGATATTTTATAGGGGATTTTGATTGTTTGAGCAATGTGGATTCGGTATCTCGCATGTTGAAACAGTCTTATCCAGATGAATTACAAGATGAATTGAATCGCAAGTTGTGGAAACATATCGAATCGGGAAAAATAGAAGAATACCTTAAGGGCGTTGATGATGAAAGTAATCGTGCTTTTATTTATATTGTAATGAATAGTTTGTTTAAAAATAAGGCGATGACGTCAAAGCTGATTGAAAAATATAGGCCACAGTTGACGGATAAAAAACAGTTGTATTTTCTCGTGACCCGTTTCTGGGAAAAAGAAGAATTCGATGCGAAAAACTATTCCGCTTTTTCTTTAGGCGCAGCCGTCATAAAGTCTTTAGGGGGCTTGGCAGATAAGATTAATTGGAGCCCTGGTATGTATCTGGGAATCGATTTTATTCGAAATGATTTTCTGTATGAATGGTTTATGGATATTAATGGAGTTCAAAATAAAGACCCGGACTCTTTGCAATTTGTGGATATGCGCTGGGATTTTAATTTTGGCTACACGTTTTTAAAGAATGATAATATGTTCCTTTATGGCTATGCAACGGCTGGCTTTGGTATGAATTCATTTTATGTTCGCGGGAAAAATTCTAATGACAAGTCGAATGATGATTTGCCGTTCCAGTTTTATCCGTCTTTTGGGGCCGGCGTGATGATGGACTTGTTCTTTACGGATAGAGGCCGTTTTCACAATGGACTTCGCTTTAGGACCGGATTTAGGAGTCTTTTTTCTGGAGATGTCTTGAAAAAATCTGGTATAAGGTTGTATGCCTCCATTGAATGGACTATGCATGAATATACGAAAAGACCTGTACAATTCGATTTCTAGTTCGAGGGGTGTCGATGATAATCCGGCGTGTATTCCTTTTGCTTTTGATGTTTGCTGCACTGTCTTTTGCTGGTCGATATATCTCATATCGGCAAGTTCCTTTTGATTCTGTTGCAGATAAATTCTCGCAAAAGCAAACTGTGGCTGAAAAATTGGAAACGGCTCCGGTCGCTTATTATGGTAGCCTTATTCAGCGAGAATATTTGCACAAAGAATTTGACGGAATGAACCATCTGGTGTTTGCAAAAAGATTTCCCGAGGTGTATAAGTCTTTTATTGGCTGGTCTGATTATAAGCAGACACGGCAGAATGAACTTTTATCGCAGGCTCCGGAAAAATACCGGCATATGTTTGAAGAACGCTATTCGTCGATGGCCGTGAAGGGATTTTTCTTGATTCATGACGAAATCCGAGTGGATAAGGTCTATGATAAGGCGACTAAGACATGGGTGACTCCTAAACCAGAAGATGCTAAAAAGGAACTTTTTTCATTTGCGTATGTCGGCCCCGATATTGCCCAAGATTCTTCATGGATGATTTCGCAGAGAATGATGAGCCATTTGAACGAACCTGATGACAAGTCTAAACTGGTAAAGAGAATCTTTTTCATGGATGGATATTCGCAAGAGTGCTATACCTTGATGGATACTTCGGTTCTTGAAAGACTGACTTATTATCCGCACCGCTTGAAATATGATGTCAAGCCCACTGCGGCTATGACCATTCGCGAGAAAATGCAGGTTTTAATAAAAAACGGCGATTACAAGGCCGCAGGCTTGCTAGCGGATTCTGCAAATTTGTCGCCCCGTTCAAAGATTATTGCTAAAATTCTAAACCGGGATTATGCCTTTATGGTGAATGGAGATTCGACTGGGCGTTACCTGGATGGTTATAACGGATTCGTTTATGCCGATAGCCTAGATGAAGCTTTAGACGAGGCTATCATAAACGAATATAGCCAAGGCGAGTATTGCCGTTCTGTACGAAAAGAACCTGATGTTGATGGCACTGCGGTTTGTGGTGTGCTGAGAAAAGTGGCGCAAAGGGAATTTCCCGAGCCTGTCGTTGTGCGGGAAGGAGGCTTTAGATTTAATGCGTTCTTTGATTTCGGTCACCCATTCTTGATTGGAAAATTCCCTGATTTTGATCCGATGTTATATTTGGGCCTTGGTTTTAATATTTATGCGGGCGATTGGTTTGGTGGAATAGGCGTTAGCATTCGTACATTGGATGCCAAGTGCGATTCCTGTGGTACCGGCGATTTTGGAGCTCATTTTGAACTTGGCTATTTGTGGCTGAAAACGAAATACGTGGAAAGTGGCGTATGGGGAAATCTAGGGTTCTCGGCGGTGGAAGTTCCGCCTATAAAGGGAAAGCCCGATTCTGAATACCAGCATGAACGATATTTCCGCTATGGGTTTGGAATTTATTTTGATGCGCTTTTCCCGAGCCTTATCGGTAAACCCGTAAAAAGCTTTTGGGAAAAGGGCTTAGGAAACCGCTTTGGGGCGCGCCTAAAGCTTGGAATGCAAAACATGAATATTTCTGAAATTGGGCATGGCAAAGGTCTTTCACCATTTGTATCGCTTGGATTCACATGGCACCTTGTTAAGTTGGCCTATTAACGCAATTAGGGTTTCTCGATTTTTTTTATCTTTCTTTGCATGAAAAACGAAAATGTTGAAGAAAAGATCAAGGGTAATCCCATTGCCCTTTTGCCTGTCGCCGTATTCTTGGTCCTTTATCTGGGACTTGGCATTACGTTTGAATACGTTCTCAAGATTCCGATGGGATTTTACAATATCCCTATCGTGGCTGCGTTCCTGGTGGCAATTTTTGTTGCATGCCTGCAGAACCGCAAGCTGAATTTCGACAAGAAGATGAACATTATGGCGGGGGCGCTTGGCGACCGCAATATCTTCTTGATGATTCTCATCTTTCTTTGTGCGGGCATTTTTGCAGGAATCCTCGGGCGTTCGAGCGCCTCTGCTGCAGCGTACTTGCTGCTGGATTTTATCCCCGCTCAGTTCGCTGTAGTGGTGCTGTTCGTGGTTGCCGCGTTCGTTTCTACGGCGATGGGAACGTCTGTGGGGACAATCGCCGTGGTCTCGCCGATTGCGGTCGAGGTGGCTCAGATGGCTGGCTTTGGCGTTCCGTTCTGCGTGGCGACAGTTATTGGCGGTGCCATGTTTGGCGATAACTTGAGCTTCATTTCGGATACGACAATTGCGGCGACTTCGACGCAGGGCTGCAAGATGAAGGATAAGTTCCATGTGAACTTTATTATTGCGCTCCCGGCGGCAATCCTTGCGGTCTTGATTATTACGGCTATTTCGTTTGCAACACATGCGAATACCGTTGCTGAAAATTCATATAACCTAATCCAGCTGATTCCTTATGTCCTTGTTTTGGCGCTTGCACTCACGGGCATTAACGTGTTCACGGTGCTGTTGGTGGGTATTGTCGCGGCCTCGGTTATCATGGTCGCTTTTGGTCCGCTTGACATGATTGGGTTGTTACAGAATGTCGGGAACGGAATTTCTGGCATGTACGAAACGATTCTCGTTGCTGTGCTGGTGAGCGCCTTGTGCGGTTTGATTCGCATTCATGGCGGTTTTGCCGCGTTGCTCGATTTTATTCATAAGGTGTTCAAGGGACACCGCAGCGGTCAGGGTCGGAGTCG
>Ga0247611_10005951_pt1 | contig 15828 bp, 19 predicted proteins | sample 177DNAGHGhighgp2_FD_192422 | JGI IMG/M metagenome (GOLD analysis project Ga0247611, IMG submission 192422) | Sheep rumen microbial communities from Palmerston North, Manawatu-Wanganui, New Zealand - 1770 DNA GHGhigh gp2 | ecosystem: Host-associated > Mammals > Digestive system > Stomach > Rumen...
AGTATCCATATCAGTTACATAATAAACACCATCTTTTTCTTCAGCAATACCATTTTTAATTAAAGCATCAACAATCTTATCCCAACTATAAAATACAATTGGTGTATTAAGAGTCAATCCTCCACCTAAAACAGTGTAACGATCAGCTTCCCCTTTAGTCTTATCTGGAGCTAGTTTATAATATTCATAATATCTAATATCAGATGTAAATAAAGCATCATACTTTGTTACACCTTCTGAATTAACAGTAAATTCTTCTCCACTTTCCATTCGATTAATAATATCTTGATTACCTAGACCAATTGTTTCACGAATTAAAGGTTTAGATACGGTTTTACTATTACTCCAAGTATCAAATACAACATCAATTTTGTATTCTTTACGAAGTATTTCTAACACTTCAGGATCTTTTAAGAAGTCTTCTTTACCTCCACCAGTTGCTACATAAACTTTTGTTAGACTGTTATCAAGAACACCTCCTTCACTACTTAAAGACTTAATTAAGATAATAGCACCTACTAAAATAACAAAGATAACTATTCCAATTATTGTTTTCTTATTCATCTTCTTCATTCCTTTCTACACTAAGTTCAGATTCATTAAAACTTTCTGATTTTAACATTTGATTAAATACTTTCATCTCAGCATCAGCATCAACTAAATCTTCTTGATACATACTAGATAGAATCTTTTTAAACGAATCATTTACTTCACTAATCATTTTTTTACATGATGCCATAAACTTTTTACTTTCTTTAGAAACTAATTCGTTATTTTCAACATCATCATATTTTGTTATTATTTTAACTAAAACAGGTAAATAATAATCAAAAAAATTAGTAATACTTTTCTCTTTTGTAGGATTTTTGGCAACAACATTAATAATCTTAACAGTTGTTTCACATATTTCTTTTAAATTAGTTCTTACTTCATTATCATTAATCCTTGGTATCATAGAATAAATGTAACTGTAATCTTTATTAGCTTTTTCTATTCGATTATATAATTTAGGATTAGTTTCTCTTAATGAATCTATTTTTTTAGAACCAGCAAAGATTAATTCGCTTGCCCCAAAGGCAGCTGCTCCAATAACAAGTGCTGGAGCAAGTGGTATAGCAAGAGCAAGATACGGGACAGCGAAAAAAGCACTTCCTACGATTGCTGATACAACATTTGAATTTTTCATAATATCACCTAATTATATTCTCTAACTTCACGGAAGGCATTAATTAAATCCGTTTTACCATCAAATACTTTTCCATTTGTTAGTTCTGCAATATCATATAATTCACTTTCATCAGCATAACCAAACGTTATCGAAAATACTGGAATATTTAATTCGTTTAGTTGGTAATAGTTTCTTAAACTAGCAAAAGAATTTTCGCCTTCATTAGCGGCACCATCTGTCATTAAAATAACAGATACATTATATTTACTATCTTCTTTCTTTAATATTTCTAATGCTTCAATTGTTGCTGAATATAAAGCTGTACTTCCACCTGGATCATGACTTTTAATATTTTCTAATAATTTGCTTGTTTTACTACCATCATTAGTACTCCATTTATCCTTAACATCGGAAGCAAATGGTAAAATATCTATTTTATCTTTAGATGTAAATTGAATATTATCATTTTTAGCTAGATCAGAGAAAATATATTCCATTGCATTAATTAGTTCTTTATATCCTTCTCCTCGCATACTTCCTGAATAATCAAGACAAAATACAACATGAATTGGTTTTCTCAATTCTTCTTGATACATTAATAAAGCTCGATTAATAACTTCATCACTAGGATATCTAATTGGTGAAATATATTTAGTTGTATCAATTCCCCAATCTGGATTAAAAATATCACGTGGTGCTTTATCGGTTGTTCCACCATACCATGTTCTTCTTCCAGCTTGTTCTAATATTTTTTGTCCATCATTACTTAAAAAATAATTTTGAAGTTTTAAAAATTCTTCTTTCTTTTTATCATTTTTATTATCAATATATGCAAGAACACTATCGGAAATAGATACACCATCTACAGGATAAATTGCATATAAAGGTTCTTTTCCTTCACTAACTAATTTTTTATTAATATTTATAATTGATGATTCATAAGAAATAACCGCTTCATAATCACCATTTAAGAATAATTCTTCTAAGTAGTCTTCATCACCACTGGTTCTCTCAAGTCCTGTAAAGAATGTTTTCATATCATTTTTTAATTTAGGACTTTCAATCATATCTAGTGTTAATACATCAGGGTTTCCTGCAAGGGTTGATAGAATACCTAGGTAAGCTACAGCCCCACTATTGGTACTATTAGGATTAGACATACTAAATTTTAATTTTTTATTAGAAATAGCTTCTAGAATATCTTTTGTTTTAACATCTCGTCCCACAAAACCCAAAGATTCAGCTTTACTTTTTTTAATACCAAAAATAACTGGATTAATACTCATTGATTTAGACTCAGATAAAGATGTGTTAGTTCGATAAACCCAAAGTGAATTGGCAGACCAAATGGCATCATACTTTTCACCACTATTTAGTTTATTCATTATATCCAAAGTATCTGCATAGACAATGTTAATATCAATATCATTCTTTTTAGCAAAACTCTTAATATCATCATCTAAGATTTCGTTCTCACTACTTGATATCAAATTAAATTTGCTACTATCATATGCATAATTATTTCCACCATTATTATTTGAATTACCATTTGCAAATAGACCAATCATAAAAGGTAATGCATAAATAATAACTACTGCCCAAATTACAATTTCAATTAAACTAACTTTTCTTTTTTTATTCATATTATCCCTTTTAACCTCTATAATTTATTATAGCATTATAAAAGTACTTAAACAATAATTTTAAAATAAAAAAACAAACTTTCGTTTGTTTAATTATTTACAAATAAATCAATTACTTTAGAATAGTCTAATCTTCTTCTTGAATGATTAATAATAGAGCCAATAAAACTTAAATAATGATCTTTATCTATTTTTTGATAAATATTTATTAAGTTAACTAACTCTTTTTCATTAATATCAATTAAATTATTATTATTCAAACAATTATTTACTTCTTTTATTAAAAATTCATTATATATTTTATCATAGTATGCTCTATCATAACCAATAGCAATACTATTAGCATGTTTTAAAGATCTCTTTTCAAGTTCTTTGTATTTCATTATAAAAATATCCTTTTCTTAATCTCATTTATTAGTTTCCTATTAAATGATATCACAAAAATAACTAAAGCTACAATCAAAATTGGAAGAGATGCATACAAACTCCATTTTAAACTAATAACTTTATCAGAAAATAAATCAATTAATATTTCCGTACTAAAAAGAATTAAAGCAATCGTAAACAAAAAAGTTGCCACAGCTCTTGTAAAACGCATTTTTTTCTTAATAAATAAATATATAGTTAAAACAATAAGTAACCATATTATAAAAATATTAGGCATAACTAAATATAAATACCAGTTTAATCCATTATTTATATAAGCAATTGTAAATAATAAATATTCAAGACCAAAAAGGTTTAAAACAGCAGGTACTAATTTATTTTTATAATATAAGAAAGATACTTGAGTAGCTACATAAATAATTGAAGCAATAACATATATTGACCATGTAGGTTTACCACTAATTAAAATATTACATAAAAAAGTAACAAAACCAGATATAAATAAGAATATCAAAATTAATAATGTTATATAACGAAAATTAATACGTTTACCTATATCGTCTATTTTATCAGAATAAGAAGATATGGCATTACTATTCTTCTCTTTTGGTAAAGATGTATGACATAACGGACACTTATTTTCATTATCTTCTAATTTAACACCACATTTATAACAATACATTACATACCTCCTTGATTACTTTCAATTGATACTTTTATACCTAAAGATACAAGTTTAGTAAAGAATAATCTTTCAAACTCTGTTTCATATATACGACTTGTAAAAGTAATATATAAATTATTCATACAAGATATACAAGCAACAGCCCCATGCTTATTTCTACTTCTTCCAATCATAAATCCCATATCAGTTACATATTTTTGCATTTCATCAGGAATATTAATTAATCCATAATTAGAAAAAGTCGTTGTATAGTATCTATCTCCCATTAGATAATCACTTATAGATAAAACTTTCATTTTAATAAAAGTCGGAATAATTCTAATATAAAACTTTCTTTCCATATTAACATTACCTGTAAATTTAGAACGAAGTTTTTTTTCATTAATCATATATCCAAGTTGACCTTTAACTTCTTTAATAACTTCCTCTAAAGTATAATTACCTAGTTTTGTATCAATTTTAGGATTAACATAAGATGAAAAGTTACGAAGAGTTATAGAATCAAAGAAACGACGCAAATTAACAGGAATTGATATTTTAATAGGTTTATTTTTCTTATCATGATTATTATTTTGAATATCTTGAAAGCACATAAACATAATACTTGTTAAGAAAACAGTTATTGTACAATCATATTGCTGACATAATTTCTTTAATTCATTAATTTTTATCTTACCTGTAATAATATTTAACATATGACTTGGAAGAAGTCGTCCTTTCAAATGATAAGCCGCCTCTTCTTTTTCTAAACTTCCAACTTCACCAACATATCTTTTAAAACTATCTTCATATTCTTCTTTTTTAGGTTTATCTTTAAGATTTAAGATTTTCTCTGTAAATGGTGTTTCTACACCATATTTAAGTCTTATATACTCTCTAGATAAAGTAAGAAGTAAAGTAACTCCACCTGTTCCATCAGTTAAAGCATGAAAGAATTCTAAAGCAAGTCTTTTTTCATAAATACGAACTCTAAACATAAAATAATTATTATCTTTAAAGTTAATTGCCCTCATAGGATTTTTAACATCATCCAAAATAGGAGGAATTCCATCAATCTTTTCTAAATAATACCAAAACAGTCCTCTTCTTAATCGATAAGAAAAAGATGGAAGACGAACTAAAGTATTACGTAGAGCTTCTGCTAAAATATCTTTATCTATTTTATCTTTAAAAGTTATTGTTAAACGAAACATCATCGCATATTTCTTTTTAACAGCAGGTGGATAAATTAAAGCAGCATTATCAAGCCGCATCCATTTTTTACTTTCCATCAGGAATCAACCCCAAATCTTCATTGATTATAATAGGGTCAAATCCAGAAATCTCATCATATAAAATTCCTTCAGGAATATCGTGATATAAATATATTTTTTTATTATTCATAAATGCTTCATATAATTCTAAGAAAGTAGCTCCACCTAAATAATTCTTTTGTCCTTTATTATCAAAGTTAAGACATAAAACAGCATCCATCTTTTCAATTGTATAACGACTTTGATTAAACATTCTTTTCTTAAATTCAGAATGAATTCCTAGTTTCCAAGCATTATCTTCAGCCATTGGATCTTCATAAGAATTAGGAAGACTTATCTCATGACCACGTTTCTCTAATTTCTTTTTTATAGCTTTTATTTCTGGATAAAACTTTTTACTACATACAATTAATATTTTCATAAAACCTCCTATAATATATTTTCAATTTCATTAAATTTTGTAACATCAACCCATTTAGTATATTTACTATATTCCATTAATTCTGGAATAGTTAATTTAATAGCAGTTCCAGATTCACCACAAGCAGGATAACAATATTTTTCTTTTAAAAGTGATATATCTAAATAAACTTTTACATTAGGATTAGGATTAAAAGGACATACACCACCTACTGGATGACCAATAAGATTTAAAACATCATCTTTATCAATCATTTTAGGCTTACAATTAAAATTTAAACGAAATTTATCATTATCAATTTTAACATCACCACTTGTAACAACAAGAATAGGTTCAGGTACTAAAAAAGATAATGTTTTAGCAACTTCACTCTCCTTACAGTCCAATGCATCAGATGCAAGAGATACAGTTTCTGTTGATGCAACAAGTTCAATAATACGATCTCCTAAATTAAGAGAATTTAAATAATCATACACCCTATTATTCATAACATATCCTTAAGTTGATTATAACATAAAAAAAGAAATAGATAACTATTTCTTAATTTATTTTGACACTAAATAATCCATGTTTATTACAATATGCATATATTGTTGCATTAGTAATTAATGGTAACTTAACGCTTGGAACTTCACCTGGTTCTAGATAGTGAAAATATTCATCTTTTTCATTACCTATCATAATCCACATAATATAATGATCATTATCCATTGGATGAATCACTTCGCCAACTGTTACTTTAACAAAATTACCATCTATTTCATAAATTGGTACATGTTTTTCTAAACTAGCGTCCTCAAGATGACCCTTAATTTCTAACATATTAGTATCACAACAAATATTATTCTCTCCATCATTAAGTACATGAATTACCTTACCACATTTTAAACAACGATAAAATTTCATTTGACCTCCTTATACCATTCACAAAATTTATCAAAAGAACTAATAGATTTATATGGTTTCCTATTTAATCTTTCAACATCACTCATTTCTGCTAAAGTTTTTTTATAACCGTATGGCATAAATATATACCATAAACTTGACCATTTCTTATCCGTATCTATTCCTCTTTTACTTGTTGCAAGATGTCCTTCATGAGAACCATAAAACTGGTGTAAGTTAACACCATCATAATATGATAAACATTCTGTAAAACGACATTTACGATTTTTCTTTCCTTTCATTAATTTTAATATTCCTTCAATACCAATTGTATCAAGAGCAAAATTAACAAAAGCTTTTGGAAAACCATTTAAACTATCAATAATAAAACCAGAATCCATTGATATACATGGACACTTAACAATTTCATAAGCTTCCATTACTTTTACTTTCGATATTAGGCTTATATCATCGCTTCTTGGTTCTGATAGTTCATAATCATAAGTAACAAAATCAACATCTTTAAGTTTTTCTTTAGCAGTTGCAATTTTTCCTTTATTATGAGTAACAAATACTATTTTATCCATTTTTTCTCACCACCAATAACGGCTTTATAGAAAATACTTGAAATATTATCAAGATATTTATAAATATCATCTAAACTTAATTCTTTATAATCTAAATAATCAAAAGAAATATCATAATTAATCTTCTTTAAATACCATAATAATAAATTATAAAAACTTGTTAAAAAATGAATTCTATTTGGTGATTTATCAAGTTCACCACGACGAGATAAAATATCGCGTAATCGATCAATTGGTGATAAAATACCTCGATCACTTGCCATTAAATCAGCAATATTTAAAATACGATCGAAGTCCGTTGTTGAATAATTTCTTAAAATTTTTGATAGATTATCATATTCTCTTTCAAAATATTCTTTATCATTAACATATTTAATTTCAACATCAGGTATTTCATTATTATTGAATCTTCCATCATTAATAAAAGAATGTGTAAGACAAGCTCGTGAATCTTTAATACCCATATCAACTAGTTTTTCAAAACCTTTAATAACATGACTAAAATCATGAGCATATTTTCGACCATAATCATGTAATAAACCAAAGTTAAAAGCCGTATCTTTATCAATATTTAATTTAATAGCAAGTATCTCACATAATCTTGCTTCATATAATGAATGACTAAGCCAACTACTAGTATTAATATTATTTATCATTCGATTTCCTAAATAAGAATCAGAATCAATAATATTATAAGCAAGATTTAATAAATTATCTTCAATTTTACCTGTTTGTAATAATTTATAAGCCTCTTCTTTACTTATATTGTAATATTTTCCTATTTCAATACATAAATTTTCTAAATCACCAAATGGTAAATTACTTATAAGTAAAATAAAAGCATCAACACGACTTAAACTAGTTTTTGGTTCACTATTTAATACCATCATTGCTTTATAATAATAATCTTCATTTGTAAAAAATAATTTCATCTTATGCCTTTCTAATTAATATATGATAATGATATGATGTATTAACACCATCATCATGCTCATAAAAATTACCTACATGGAGAATATTTATAATTTCAAAGTCTTTGAATAACTCTTTAATTAAGTCATAATCAGCATAAAAATGAGGAACTTTATATTCAGGACCAGGTACCATTTTTAAAGTTGTATTCTCATCTACTTTTGGCCAATCTTGTTTAAAACCCCATGTTTCTTTAGAACATAAAGTTAAATAACATTCACCATTATTTCTTAAAACACGATATAATTCACTAATAACCTTTTTAACACCAATAGTATCTGTATGATTAATAACATTACGACATAATATACAATCCATACTAGAATCACTATATGGAAGAGATAACATATCTCCTACTTGATAATCAAAATTAAGATTTTCTTCTTCTGCCCACTCTTTTGTTTTATTAATCGCTTCACTTGATATATCAAAAGCAAATACATTAAAATTGTTTTTACCAAAAAGAATAGAATGTCTACCAAGACCACAACCTAAATCTAAGAAATCTTTTTTATTATCACTTAACCACCTGTTTAATAAATAATATGACTCTATACTTGGATTTTTCCAAACATCACGAAAATCCCCTTTAACTACTTTCCAATCCCAACCTTGTGATTTAACCATATATTACCTCCATAGATTTAATATAACATAAAAACTGTTGAAATAAATCAACAGTTTCTTATTATTTATTAATTTATATTTGTTTCGATGATAAAAGGAGTTTTCTTACTTCCATTACCTTCTTCAAAATTAACAACTAATTTTAATGCAATTATTTTTTATACTTCAACGGTTTTTGCCCAAGAAATAAATTTATCCATGCTAGCATCTTTATCTTTTTCAAGACAGAAGAAGTTAAGTAGATAGAATCCATTTTCTCCTTTAAACATTGTAGGCATATAGAAATATGTATTTCCACTTACGGCTTTAGAATATGTAAAATACATAAAGTTACCTTCTGTTTTCATTGTTGCTGTTGGCATTTGTTTAATAATAATATCTGCATATTCTTTTAATGAAGTATCTTTTGTAATATTAATTGCCTTTAATGCATCATAAGTTTCTAATAATACTGTTACTCCAATATTATCTTTATTGTTCTCATAATAATATGTTGCACTTGGTAAAGTTTTTTTCTCAAAATTTTCTGTTAAAGTAATTTTAAAATTACCTTCATCAAATACTTTACCACTTGATTTTCCACATCCTGTTACTAAAAGTAACGCAATAACAAAAATTGCTAATAATTTCTTTTTCATTTATATCTCCTTCTTATTTAATTAATTTCTTTACTAACCATACAAAAATACATGCTCCTACCATTGATACAAGAATTGTTCCAATAATATTAGAAGCACCAATTCCAAATAATCCTAGAACAAAACGTCCTACGAATCCACCGATAATACCAACAATAATATTTCTTATTAATCCTCCCTTAGAATTCATAATAAAGCTTGCGCCCCAACCAGCAACTGCTCCAATTCCAAGAGTTATTAATAAGTCTGTTAAATTTGGCATAACGAATAACATATAATCATCTCCTTTATTTTTATTATAAAACTATTTTTTCTTTATATCAATAATAACATATTCAGATTTTGTACCTATTTTAAAATATAAAGCCCAATTTGATATACCTGATGTAACAATAAAATCTGTTTTATCAATATGATGTAAACCGTAATATTCATCATTAGAACCAATAATCTTACTAATAGGTCCTAAAGGCCACATCTGACCACCATGAGAATGACCTGATAATACTAAATCAACCTCTTCTTTACTTTCATTTTTATAATCATTTGGTTGATGATTAAGAACAATCATATATTTATTTTTGTCTAAATCTTTAGTAAGTTCTTGAATTGATTTTCTTCCCTTTCGTGATTTATCTTCTCTTCCAATTAAATAAATATTATCTAGTTCAACAACTTCATCTCGTAAAACTTTAACACCATTTTTTTCAAGTTCACGAACTAAATCTTCTTCATCAAAATCGCGATTATTATAATATCCTCGATCATGATTTCCAAAGACATAATAAATACCTTTTTTAGGTTTTAATAATTTAAATGCTTCCGTACTTCTTTTCATATCATCAAGGGTTGTATCATCATCAACAAAATCACCTGTTATTACAAAAATATCCATATCTATCTTACTTATTTTTTCAATATGTTTATAAAATCCTTCACCATCAAAGGTTGTTCCAATATGTGAATCAGCAATCTCTACAATACGAAAATCATCAATATTTTTATTTGTATATAAAGTATATTTAGTTTCAAATATATGAAAGTCTAGAAACATACCTATTCCTAAATAAAAAATGGTTATAATAATTGAAACAATATTTCGTAAATCAATAATATTTATTTTTTTATTATCTAAATCTTTTTTTGTTACTTTTTGATATATAAATAATATAAATGAAACAATTAATAAAAAAAGTGATAGATGTAAAAAAACAACAATTGAATTAATAAAACCAAATATTGGTAAAATAATTAGTAATGGTATAAAACATATTAATAATTTTAAATATTTATTCTTCGTTAATTTATCTAAAAAAGAAAACTTAAAAAAACATTTAATAGGATATAATACTAATAATATTATTAAAATAAAAATTAAGAAAATAATTAAATTAAGCATAAAACTCTCCTATATTTTTATATCAAAAAAATATGTTGCAAGCAACATATTATTTTCTTTTACTTTCTTTTTTTTCTTCACGTTCAGAAGATTTTTTTCTATTTTCTGTCAATAGTTCAATCTTATTTTCAAGTGATGAAATCTTATAATTAGTAAAGGCAACAGTTACACCGATACCAGCAATTGTAGCAAGTACAGTACATAATATAATAGCTGTTGTTGAAGTACCAGATTTAACAATATTTCCGTTTTCATCTTTTGGATTTTCAACCATTTCAACCATTACATCATAACGATCACCTTTTTTAGTATCATATAAGCTCTTGATTGTAGATTTGATTTCTTCATCCCAGCTACTTGAATATCCACCGAATACCTTATCACCAATTACGATATAAGGAACACCTTCAGCAGGTTGACCTAAGTAAGTACCAACTTGTTGCATAAGTTTAGCATTGTCTTCATTATACCAAACTTCATAAGACACTACTTTGAAATACTTTCCATATTCCCCAACAATACTATTTAAGAAAGTAAGAAAAGCACGACAATAAGCACATCCATTTCCACGGAATAAGTAAATTACAGCTTGATCATCAGTTTCTTTGTAATTATTAAAGGCTTTATCAAGTTCAATTTCTTCTTCTTTTAAAGCTTCTTTTAAGTTAAGTGTTTTAACTTCTGCTTTTGCTGTTAATGGTAATACTAAACATAATGCCATTACTAATATTAACAATGTTTTCTTCATTTTCTATTTCCTTTCTATTAAGATTATAGCACAAAAATGTTGTTTGACAACGTTATTAACTGTAAAATATCACTTTTTTACTTTTCTTAAGACTAAACCACCATATGGATGAATAATATCATTATTATCTCTATTAATATTATATGATATATCACTATTTTGATAATAAGATGGTATTGGTGTTTTAATTTCTTCATTTGTTCTATTAACTGTTATTAAAATATTATTATCATCATCTACTCTTTCAAACATTACATATTTATCATTAACATCATAAATATTAGTATCTGCATTTGCTAAAAAAGATTCTGTTCTTCTTATTTTACCAATCTTTCTAAAATAATTAATTAAATCAAAATCAACATCCTTGCCAATAGGAAAAGGTTGTCTATTATATAGATTTCCCATTCCTTCAAGACCTAATTCATCTCCATAAAAAATAGATAATATACCAGGAAAAAATGTTAAAAAGAATAAATAAGCTTTATACATATCTTTAGCTTTTTGATAATCTTTTTTATTAATTCTATATTTCCTACAAAAATCTAAGTCATTATTTATTAGATCCCAAACCCATTCTCCATAATAATTAAAATCATTAGAAGCAAAAATATTTATAATTCTACTAATATCATGAGTTGATGTAAAATTCATTAAAGTTTTAATAGTTTCATCTGGATAATCTCTTAAAATATCATTTAGTTTCCAATTTAACTTACTAACATCACTATATTTAAAATAACGAATTAAAGCATCAATTAATTCATAGTTCATAACAGAGTCCATTCCTTTACCACTTGTTATATAACCACGATTCATTTTAGTAGGATCTTTCCATACTTCACCAAGAATAAAACCATCAGGTTTATTTCTTTTAACAGCCACTCTTATACCTTCAATAAAACTATCACTTAATTCATCAGCAACATCAAGACGAAGTCCATCTATTCCTAAACTAAACCACTTATCGATAACACCACCAACTCCATAAATATAATTTTGCCAATCGGTTGAATTTCCATCACAAACTGGTAAGTTCTTCATACCCCACCAATAATCAAAATATGTTTTATCATAAGTTTCATATTTACGATAAAAATTATAATAAGGTGAATCTTTACTTTGATATGCTCCTACACTATCATAATTATTAAATTCATTAAAATATTTACTATCATTACCTGTATGATTAAAAACAGCATCAAGTATTACTTTCATACCTCTTCTATGAGCTTCATCACATAATCTTTTTAAATCATCATTAGAGCCAGCATATGGATCTACCTCTAAATAATCTCCTGTATCATATCGATGATTAGATTGACTCTTTACAATTGGTGATAAATAAATAATACTAACACCAAAAGAAGAAATATAATTTAACATATCAATAATACCTAATAAGTCGCCACCATAAAAATCATTATTCCATACTCCATTTTCATCTGGTCCTGCTTTAAGTTCACTATTAAATGATGGATATAAATGACGATTAGGAAGTATTATTTTATTTTTTTTCTTTTTGTTAAATCGATCTACAAAAATATGATACATAACAGCATTTTTAGCCCAATCTGGCGTATTATAATTAACACTTAACTTCCACATATCACTTCTTGAAACTGAATTATATTCATTTCTATTCTTTTTCTTATAATAAATAAATTTATGATTAGCTTCAAATGAAAAATAAAAATGATATAGGGCACTCGTTTCCAAATAAAAATCACCATTAAAAATAACATAATCATCTTTATTTTCAACATGATGTAATTGGAACGCATGACGCGCTATATCATTTTCAGCAATAAACTTCATTCTTTCAATAAAACCAATAGACATAGGAACTTTAATTGTAACGTTATATTTGCACCCTCTTGTATCGCTCTTTATTTCTCTTATATCGAATTTTATATTATCTAATTCTTTCATACTTCTCACCTATTATAAATGTAACATAAAAAAAAGAGTTAGTAAATTAAGATGACATTTTATATGTCTTTAATAACTTACTTACTCTATTTCTTAAATATTTATTATCTTTTTCAATGTTACCAGATACGATAAATGGTTTATCAAAGACAAGTAATGTCTTTTTAAAAGGATTAAATTTCCCAATAATTGCAAAAGGAATTATTGGACTATTAGTAACATTTGCCATTTTAACAGCTCCATATTTAAATTCCATTAATCCTCTACCACGTTCTCTTGTGCCTTCAGGAAATATTCCTATTATTTTTTCTTCGTTTAAACACTTAATAGCTTCATCTAAAGCTTTTTTATCTTGTCCATTACGATTTACTTTAATTAAACTAACATGACGGAAAATAATAGCTTGAGGATATTTAAATAAAGATGCTTTAGCCAAAAAATGAATTTTTCTTTTAGAAGAAATTATTAATGGTAATGGATCAAGTAAATGTGTATGGTTACCAGCAAGTACTACTCTTCCTTCTTTAGGAATATTTTCTTTACCAATAATTGTTGGATGAATATAAATTTTAGATATTAACCATACTAAAGGTTTTAAAATATTATATAACATTATTTTACTTCCTTTAATACTTCATCAATTAAATCTTTATCATAATATACTTTTAAAGCTTTTTTCTCTATTTTTAATTCAAATCTTGTATCTGTTAATTCTTCACCATCAATATTAGCAGTAATAGGTATTGGTGACTCTATAACCATTTTACTAGTTTTAACATTTTTAACTTTTAACATACTTTCATGTTTACCTTTTTTAAGTTTTAAAATGTAATTAATTAATTGAAGTTTAGGCATCTTATCAACAACAATAGCATCCATTAGTCCATCATCTAAAAAGCCATGAGGATTTGGATGAAAACCAGCTCCATAATATCTTCCATTACATACTGTTATCGTTGAATATAATCCTTCTTCTTTATCAAGACCTGATTTAATTTTAAATTTAAAAGGTTTAAAATGAATAAAATGAGATATAATAGCTGCAATATATTTATCTTCTCTTGGAACAACAGTACTATTAGATTCAGTTCCTTTATTAGCAATTTCAGCATCTATACCAAAACATACAACATTCATACAGTACATATTATTAATTTTAATTAAATCAACTTCATTAATACCACTTTGAAATAATTCTTGAGCACTTCGATCAAAGTCATTACCAGATCCATATGGTATATATGAAAAAGTATTTTTAGTTTTTAATATAGCATTCATAACACGATTTAAAATACCATCACCACCAATGGCATAAATAATATGTTTAGCATGTTTGTATTTATTAATAATATCTTCTGTTGAATAAATATCATTATTAATTTCAATTTCAAAATCAAGTTTTCTTCTCTTACAAACTCTTTTTAAAGCCTCAACCATTTTATCAGTTCGATGTTTTAAACTAAAACGATTGATTAAAAATATATGTTTCATATTACCTCTTTCTTTAATTTTACCATTTTTAATTTATAATTAAAAGAAAGTATGACAATTAAGATATAATATTATATAATTACGTTGGTGAGTTATGAAAGTAATAAAAGAAAATATAAGTAATAAACTAGAAGTTAATAAATCCATCTTCTTTACAAATTTAATAAAAATTTGTAATAAAAATAACGTAACAGATGAGATAAATAAAATAAAAAATAAATACAAAGATGCAACACATTATTGTTATGCATATATTATTGATAATAATAAAAAATCTAGTGATGATGGTGAACCAGGAGGTACAGCAGGAGTACCTATTATGGAAATATTACAGAATAAAGATTTAAATTATATATTATGTGTTGTTACAAGATACTTTGGAGGTATTAAATTAGGAGCAGGAGGACTTGTAAGAGCCTATCGAAAAGCAACAATTGAAGCAATAAACAAAAGTACTTTACAAGAATTAGTTGACGGATTTGAAATAATAATAGAAGTTAAATATAATGAACAAAAAGATTTAGAATATTTAATTAAAGATAATAATTATACTAAGGATTACTTAAATAATGTTATCTATACTATCCAATGTGATAAAGAAATAAAAACAATTTTAGAAAGTAAATATAATATTGTAAACATAAAAGAAATTAAAATAGAAAGATAGTCAAGCTTTCTTTTTTTATGATATAATTTAGACGGAAAATGAGGATTTATATGAATGATTCAAGAGAACAAGAAATTAACAATTTAATAAATTCATTAACAACCAATAATGAGGTAAATAATAATGTTCAAAACATAGATTTAATTAACTCATTAACAACCCCAAATAGTAATACAAACCCTTTACCTGAACAAAATATGGTTGTAAATCAAAATACTGCATATATTGAACAAAGTCCTATTCCAAATGAAAATGTTATGATGCAAGAAACTTATAATAACATGCAACAAAATAATGTCATGATGCAAGATGCTTATAATAACAT
>Ga0247611_10005952_pt1 | contig 15826 bp, 16 predicted proteins | sample 177DNAGHGhighgp2_FD_192422 | JGI IMG/M metagenome (GOLD analysis project Ga0247611, IMG submission 192422) | Sheep rumen microbial communities from Palmerston North, Manawatu-Wanganui, New Zealand - 1770 DNA GHGhigh gp2 | ecosystem: Host-associated > Mammals > Digestive system > Stomach > Rumen...
CAGTCGCACAATGCCCAAAAGCTTAATGATAATGTGCTGCTGCAATACATGACACGTCCCGGTGAAGCCGAGGTGGACCTGCATATCGAGGCGTTGACCGACCATCCCGAACGGCTCAGCGACATTGAGAAGCACGAGCTGCAGAAGCGTTTCTTCCGAACGTGCCTTAACCACGCGCTGCTCAACGGCTTCAAGAAAGTGGTGTTCATCCACGGCGTGGGTCGCGGGGTGCTGAAGACCGAAATCCACAACGAGCTAGACCTCTACGACAACGTCCAGTATGTCGACGCGCCCATGTCGCTCTACGGTGCCGGAGCCACCGAAGTTTATATCAAAGTAAAAAAGTAATCCGAAAAATCAGAATAATCAAGTGATACATTAATTCTTGGGAGAGACAATAAAAAGCATGATTATCCGTTAAGAAAAAGAATCAATGTACTATGGATAATTACGACACAAAAGACCAGTCATCACAGTCGGTCAGTGAACCGAATGTTGTGTATGTTAAGTCATCAGGAGAGCATCATACGGTGCTTTCTACGCCAACTACGCAGTCCCAAGAGAATCGCATGACCGTGGACGAGTTTTGTAACATGCTGCACCAGTACGTCGACGATTATTATGACAATATACAGGGTTGAGATAGGCAAGACCGTTCTGGAGGATGTAGAAGAACTGAAAGGCTTTCTGCGTTATGTCATGTCGCGTGAGGGCGCTCACCGTTATATTGAAGCGATGTATGGCGAGATGATGTCGCTCTCAGTGTATGCGGATTGTTTTGCCGTAAGCCGTTCGCAGACGATTCGTGCTATTCATCCTCGAGCCCGTCGCATGGTCTCTCACAACCGCAAATTCGTGTATGTGTTCCACATTGAAAGTGATGTCGTTGTGATTGATCGCATCGTCAAATCCAAGATGATAACCCAGTAATAATCAATGATAAGAAAAGCAATCCGATTATTCTGATTGTTACGAATACTCCTCTGAATACTCCGATTATTCCGATTACTCAGAAAAATTTAAACCCCATGAGCAGACAAATAACCATCGGCAACCTCACATTAGGCGGAGGAGCCCCCATCCGAGTCCAGTCCATGACCAACACTGACACCATGGACACCCAAGCCACCGTCGAGCAGACCTTGCGCCTTGTTGAAGCCGGCTGCGAACTGGTGCGCATCACCGCCCCCGATGTCAAGGCGGCGGAGAACCTCTATAACATCAAGAACGAGCTGGCTCGTCGCGGTTGCACTGTCCCGCTAGTGGCGGACATCCATTTCAACCCCCTCGCCGCCGAGACGGCTGCCACGATCGTGGAGAAGGTGCGTGTCAATCCCGGCAACTATACCGACCGAAACACCGGCAAGACCCACTTCACCGAACAGGAGTACGCCGACGAGCTCAAGCGGATAGGGGAGAAGATGTCGCGCCTCATTGAGATATGCAAGCAGCACCACACCGCCATGCGCATCGGCACCAACCACGGCTCGCTCAGCGAACGCATCATGTCGCGCTACGGCAACACCCCCGAGGGCATGGCCCAGTCCGCCATCGAGTTTGCCCAGGTGTGCCGCGAGCAGGACTACCACCAGCTTGTCTTCTCCATGAAAGCCAGCAACGTGCAGGTGATGGTGCAGAGCACACGCCTCTTTGTCGAGAAGATGCACGCCCTGGGTATGGATTATCCCATCCATCTTGGCGTCACCGAAGCGGGCGATGCGATGGAAGCACGTTATAAGAGTGCCGCAGGCATCGGTGCACTGCTTATCGACGGCATCGGCGACACCATCCGTGTCTCCCTCACCGAAGACCCCGTCGAGGAGATTCCCGTGGCCTACGGCATCCTTCAGGCCGTCGGGGTACGCATCAGCAAGTGTGAATACATCGCCTGCCCCTCCTGCGGCCGCACGCAGTACGACATCCAGCAAGCCCTGCAGCAGATAAAGGCGCGCACCCAGCACCTCAAGGGCGTCAAGATAGGCGTTATGGGCTGCATCGTCAACGGTCCCGGCGAGATGGCCGACGCCCACTACGGTTATGTAGGCCAGGGCGCAGGCAAGATAACCCTCTACAAAGGCAAGCAGGTCGTCAAGCGCGACATCCCCCAAGCCGCCGCCGTCGACGAACTCGTCAACCTCATCAAAGAAAACTGCGACTGGATAGAGCCGTAGTTAAAATGCGATTTAGGGGTTAAGCGAAATCTAACGAGTTCTCACATTTGTTGTACTTTTTTCTTGTATATCAAATAAACTTTGTATCTTTGCATCGTGAATTGAGTAAAATTACTCAGCCCATTGAGTAAAATTACTCAATGCATTGAGTAAAATGATGCAATATGTTTGAACGTGTTTATTCTAAGGTAATTAAAGAACGGTTGGAGGAGCCTCGGAGGTTCATCCAAATAGTGACAGGCCCTCGTCAAGTGGGTAAAACTACTGTTGTAAAACAAGTACTGGAATCATTAAAAACACCGTGGTTGATGTATTCTGCGGATGAAGTACCAACTGCTCAGCGCGAATGGATTTCTTCTTGCTGGGATAATGCCCGGACGCAGTTGAAAACAGATCATTTGAATGAGATGCTGCTGGTCATTGACGAGGTGCAGAAGATAAAAGGATGGAGCGAGACGGTGAAAAAGCTGTGGGATGAAGATACTTTTCACGATACCCCAATCAAACTTCTCCTGCTGGGCTCTTCGCGGGTGATGTTGGAGCGAGGGCTGGCAGACTCTCTGATGGGACGATTCGAGACTATCAAGATGCCTCATTGGTCGTACGCCGAAATGCGTGAGGCCTTTGGCTTCACCCTTGAACAATATATCTACTTTGGGGGGTATCCCGCCGCTGCCCCATTGATTGGCAACGAAGAGCGGTGGGCAGAATATGTCCGTTCTGCAATTATCGATGCCACCATCAACAAAGATGTTTTGGTGGATGCGGTGGTGAATAAACCTGCCTTGTTGCGTCAGACTTTCGAATTGGCATCAGCCTATTCTGGCGAAACGGTTTCGCTAACCAAGTTGATTGGGCAGTTGCAGGATGCAGGTAATACCACAACTTTATCATCATACTTAAATCTGTTGGACGAAAGTGGTTTGGTGTGTGGATTGCAGAAATATTCAGCCGACAGTCTTCGTCGGAGGGCATCAATCCCCAAGTATCAAGTTTATAATAATGCACTGAAAAGTATCTACTGTGGAGCCACATTCCGGGAGGCACAGACCGACCGTCGTTTATGGGGGCGGCTGTTTGAATCCGCTGTAGGATGCCATATTCTTAATGAGTCCTTCACCCATCGCGTCTGTCCATTTTACTGGCGTGACGGGAATGATGAGGTCGATTTTGTGTTGCAGTATGGAGGTAAAGTTGTCGGCCTGGAGGTAAAGTCGAATCTGGAAAAATACAATACTGGCCTCAGCACGTTCCGCGACCGTTTTAGCCCCCATACCGCTTTTGTGGTGGGTTATGAGGGCTATCCCGTAGAAGAATTTCTCTCTGCCGACTTGCGTCAACTGTTCAAATAAGTCCCACAACGACCAGAATGAACCTTCATGTCTATTTCAGATGTCTTATAAGCGTTTTATACTCAGGCTTTATGGACATGCTTATGCATTTTACTCGTTGCATTGAGTAAAATTACTCAATCCATTGAGTAAAATTTTGGAATGCTTTCTAGTGCACTTGTTTCAAGAGTGTTACAGCTGTAATAACGTTTTTTATAACTGTGGCAGGGAGGATGCTTGATGAAGAACTTAGAAGCAATTATGTCAAAGGACTCTCGTGGATGGAGCCGCTGCTGTGTCCTTTGTGTGACCCCAAGATTCGTAATTCGAAATTAGTCTTGTGGGATAATTAGTTCGGAATGTGGGTCAAGTTGATGGCGGTGCCAGTTCTCAGTGGCGAGTTCCTTCGAGGCGTTGGCGTAGCAGTATTCGCACTGGTGCGGACAGGTGTTATACTGCCCGATGTCCTTGCTCACCATGCAGCCACAGGCCGCCCGCTGCCCCTTGTCGGGCATCTTCTTCTTTTGTAAGGCCGCAGTGCCGTCGTCCAGCAATATGGCTCCTTGGGGCAAATCTACATTGCCAAACATGTCTCGTTGCACTGGAATCTTTGTCACACCAAGATAATCCATCAACGCCTTGTCCCTGTGGGCAAGACGGATTATCAAATCGTGGTCAATACAGCTGTTGTGTACCACACCTGGCAGGTCAATCTTCTCCCCACAAGTGGCTAAGGTGAAGCCCCATTTCTTGTTTAATTCTACAAGCCGTTTGGCGAAATCAACCATGTCCGGCTCATTCCATTCTATATAGTTGATATTCGACTCCTTCAGGTTGTGTTTCACCTTGCGGTAAGTGGCGATGTCGGCAAAGCTGAACACCAGTTTCTCGGTATACCCCTTCAGCTGGTCGCCGATGCGCTCAATCTTGTCAAGCAGCACATCGGTGGTAATGGCAGCCCGGCCACCGGGTTCTGTCAGCACCAGCGGGTCAAACCGCCAGATTACACGCTCTTTTCCTAACCTCTCTACAAGTCTCTTGAACGTGTCAATACGTTCTGCCAAAGGTGGCACATTCTTTTCCAGCCCATCATCCTCATAGTCATTCAGCGTATATTGGATATAGCACCCGATATTACGTTTATCGAGTTCATCCAGATGCTCCAGCAGGGGATTGGGATTCTTCGACCAGAAGACGATAAACCGTGTATCCTGATACGACACATATCCCTTCTTGTTATTGAAAGGATTAATCCAAGCCGAATACCCCTTCTGCAGCCGATAGAAGAACCAGTCGGCATAAAACGCCGGAATATCCGTCGCCCGACTCGCCGACACAATCACCGGGTGCATAGTAGTCTCCACCACGCTCCCGTCGTCAAGGGTGATATGTATCTTTTCAGTCATTACTGCAATATAACGATAAAAGCCGTTGTTTTATTTTGTCTCTAAGGTCTTGAGGAAAGTATTTTGCATCCTCTTTTCCGAAGCTACCATCTTTAAGTTTACAAAAGATGGCTATTGCATCTCTGTTTGATTCACGTTTTACCCGTGCATAGTATTTGCTGTTTGTGCCTTTCTGCAGCTCTTCTTGAAACCATTTTAGATCTTTCTTTATTTTGTTTGCATTGACTGATGGCACAATATCCTTTATCTTGTCCCAGCAATTTTGATCGTTATAGAAATATACACCCCCGTCAAACAGAGACTGTTGGTATCCCAAGTTATTTTCTTTCTTCCGACTCTTGCTGCACTTGTCAATTAGACCTTTCCAACCATCATTCCCTTTATATTTTAATGCCCGAATAGCATCCCAGTCAGTTAATTCTTTGCTTATTATTTCACTATAATATGGTTCATACTTTCCACTTTTTTCTTCAGCATTCAGTTTGATAATGTCAACTATTTCTTCGGATTGACTTTTCTTAGGGCAATAAGACGGCGCATCGTTTTTAATGTTGTTTGTATTTGTTTCCCCAAGAGAAAAGCCAGTTTCTTTTCTTTTTTCTGTTTGATGGATTTTTTGGTGAAAGGGCATTATGTCCTTCCCAATTAGTTGCCCATACAATTCTTTGTAAAGTTGATTAAAGTAGCCGATAGGAGTATCATCGCAAATGGTGTCAACAAAGTCTCGAGTCAAATCTGCATAACCAGTAAGAGCGCCATAAAATGCAAAGGATAAGCGGTAGTCATACATTCCTTTCCGCTGCATGAATCGCAACATCTTATCCCACTCCTCTCCGTGAAGAATCACTGCCGTTATAGAACAAAGTGCCTCATTGTTCCATTCCACATCCAACGCATCACCATTGCCTATATGGTGGCGTAATTTATTGAGAAAAGTTCTCTGCGGACACTTTTCCCATTCATCGCCAAGTAGAGTCGATGTCGCATCCGTGATTCTATCTGCCAAATCCATCCTGTTCCAGCTGGCAACGGCAGGTGTATCCTCTAGTAATAATACATCGTTGAACCAGTGCTTTACAATATTTAGTTCTTTTGTTGCAGAAATGGAAATTAGTTCGCTTCCATTCGTTAATATACCCGCCGCATCGATGCTTTCTGTTTCCCTTTTTCCCGATATTTTTTCTAATTGTACATTTATTTTATTACCAATCCATTGCATGGCAGGATTTATCTCGCCTTCTTTAGTCGGTTCTGATAGATATTTTGTATACAGGCTTAAACCTAGGTTCTCTATAGGTAATCGTACCCCATATCGTTTAAGTATGGCTAACACACTTTCGACATTATTCATGGTCACCTGTTGAAGCTCCTCGTATAAAGGATATAATTGTTCCCATCTCTTCGACAGTTCTCGCAATTCACTTTCTTTGTTCTTTCCACTTGATATTGCAGCAGAGAATACATTTTGAACATTGAGTAGTATATTTAAACGCTCTACTTCAGTCTTGTCAGAAGAAAGCCATGCACCAATATAGTAACCATATAGCATGCCTTTCAGTCGGTTTATCCTGTCGTCATATGTTAATGAGTTAAGGTTTGAGACTGTATCAGGGAGGGTGATTTGAGGGAAATTATATTTCTCAGAATATTGTTCTACTGCCATCCGAGGAATATATAACCGCGATAGTTTCACATCCAAACTATGGTTAGAGAGAGACTCTGTTGTCAGTCTGTCCTGTTCGTTAAAGAAGATGAAACGTGTGTTATAAGGGGTAATATAGAGAGTTTTGTCAATAGTGTAGTACCCATCTCCTATCGCCGTGATTTCCTCCTCATCAAAAAACACTTCTATCAGCATAGGATGGTCTTCAACGTCTGAAGGTGGACGATTGAATTGTGCAGGAAAGTCAGTTAATATTATAGTGTTTGCATTTTTTCTGTTATAAATGTCGACAAATCGCTTCATCCCAAATGCCCTATTTTGGTATAATAGGCCGGGTGAAATACTTTCGTTTGCTATAATGCAGTTAAAGTTGAGCGATGAAGTGGGTATATATAATTTCTTTTCCATATATTATTTATTATTTATCCTGAATAATGGTTTCTGTTGATGTTTCATAGCAGTCGGATGGGGCTTTAGCAAGCAGGTCAGGAGTTACACCGCTATACATCAAATAAAGAAAGTGATATGTGCGCGTCATAGCAACGTATAATGCGGATCTGTTATTACCTATAATGGCAGGAATCATTGGCAAAAAAACAGTTTCAAATTGTAGTCCTTTTGCACTATGGTATGTCATTACTTTTGGTAGGTCAGTGTCGAAGCTGAGGGTGTCATATGATGTTCCATCTTTGGAGTATCTATATTCAATATCGATATTTTCTTTCTGAAACATATTAACTAACTTTTCAACTGCATTATTGTCCGGCATAAATATACCCACATCAGTCAGTCCTCTATTCTTAATGGTCTTTCCTATAGTAACTATTTGATCTAAATCATTTTTGTATTTTAATAGAAAAGGTTTTTGAGTTTCGTTGCTTTTGTATATCGAAGCCACAAAAGGTGGCAAGTCTTCACCAACGCTTTGCGCTATTCTGGCAACCTGTATAGGTAATCTGTAATTACGAAATAGTTCGAATGTCTTAGTAGAACTCTGTTTGTCCGGAAATGCATATAGTATCTTTTCAACAGGTAGAGTGTCTTTGAATGGCTTGTATATGGATTGTGCTGTATCGCCAAAAAAGAAAAAATGCTTTCTAGTGGCTGCAATAAACTCACCAATTTCTTCTTCTGTGAAATCTTGTATTTCGTCAACAATAGTGTAGTCGGCCATTGGCATTCCTTTTCGATTTTTCCACCACCAATAATAATCAAAGTCGCGTTTAAGTCCTAGTGTTTCTCTCCCGGATTCCATATACCCGCACAGAGCCTTTGTATAGACAATGATTTGATAGTCGTCACCTCTTTCTTTTTGTATGCGTTGCGCTTTGATTAAGGCCAGTACTGATTTCCCACTACCTGCACAACCTGAAACAATACTAGACTTATTTAGTATTGCATTAAATACATGTAGTTGATCATCATCTAAATCGGCCTGTTTTACCATCCAATCTTTCTTTGGCATATCTTTTATTTTTTATGGGTTATCATTCTCCACGCCACTTTGCTAACATCATTGTTCTGATGGCTATGGGTTACATATATGGGTAGATTGTATCCTTCGTTTATGTGGACTTTCTTGCATGGCTGTGTCAGAATACCAGCATCCATCATTTTAGGCAACCATTCGTTTGTAATATCGCTGTAACTAGTAATATCTTCTAATAACATCAGTCCGTCTTGGTCCAATTTCGGAAGCAATGTTTTTATGATATAACTGTATGCATTTTCCTTCTCGAACCGTTCTTTAGAGACAAACTCGCAGATGGCTTTGAATGTGATAATGATGTCGTATTTATCATAAAGTACGCTGTCTAATATAGATAAATCATAGAAATCGTCAATGGTTACGGGTATTGGTGTGAAGTTAATGTTTATTCCGATATGTGAGGTAAGTAAATCTAGCACAGGCTCACATAAACGAAGAGCATGATGGTTGCCGTCCATTCCATACACTTTTATTACTTTCAACCTTTCGCTATGTTGTTTAATCTGAGTTATTAGGCCGACTATTTCACCACCAGTACCACAACCAAAGTCAAATATGGAGATAGTGTCTTTCTCTAACAATTGAGGTTTGCCATTGATGAAATAATCTCCAAATATGCAATAAGCTTCTGCGTAACTCCTTGGAAAGTAGGTGCCGAGATAGTTGAGCATATCGCTTTTATCCCAGTCGATGACTGTCATGTCTGCATTTGACCGGCAGTATTTTGCTCCCAGTTCATTAAAGATATAGTCGTCAAGCCACTTGGGCAATGTTACGTGGGTTTCCACTTCCTTTTTCAGCCCGACCCTCCAACGGAACGTTTTACCGTTAACAATAAGAAAAGGCATGAGGTTATGTACTCATGTCCGTCTTCTTATCAGGTATCGCCAAACACCTTTGTGGGTACGGGGTCTATGGAACATATCTCACGCCTGAGGATATGCACGAGGCGTGAGCCTATAGCATACACATCAAGCGAAAGCATAATTGCTCCGTCCACCCACTTGAATCTTGGCGAAATTCGATAAGAAGGGACAGTATCGTAATGCTTTTCTTGCTTACCGCTTTCTTCCTTTTGAAAGCGATTGCAAAGATACGAATAATATTTGATATGGCAAGTATTTTTGGTGAAGACAGACTATTGGAGGACACTTTGAAGCTCTTCTTGACGGTCTTTGCGGACATGCGTCCGGTGATTGTGAATGTTGCCATATAATGTGTTGTTTTGTGTTGTTTTTTTCTTATTTGTTATAGTTATAGCACAGAAACGGTGTCCTAAATGTATTTTTATTGCTCTAATTCAAAAAAAGTTAGTATCTTTGCAGTCGAAATGGTAACGGAAGTTACGGTAACGCCGGTTACTATTAACCACATACAAAACGAGATAACGTGAAATTCTACGACCGCGAAAACGAGATGCATATGCTGCATGAGATTGAATCTGCTACTCATGAGGGCTCGCGTATGACCGTCCTGGTGGGACGCCGCCGCATCGGCAAAACGAAGTTGCTACTTCACGCCTCTGAAGGCAAGCCTGCGGTTTATTTCTTTGTGTCGCGCAAAAGCGAAAGTATTCTGTGCAGCCAGTTTGTCGAGGAGGCCGAACGGGAACTCGGAATGCCCATAGGTGCATATCATCGTCTGGCAGACCTGCTTGAACATCTGATGCGTTTATCGCAATCGATGCCGTTGATACTCATTATCGACGAGTTTCAAGAACTGCTCAACATTGATGCTTCCATTATCGGCGACATACAGCGCGTTTGGGACCTCAACAAGGACCGCAGTCGCATAAATCTGCTGCTTAGCGGCAGCGTTTACTCGATGATGCATCGCATCTTCGAGGACAACAAAGAGCCCTTATTCTCGCGAGCCTCAAACATTATACATATTCATGCGTTCCGCACCGATGTGCTGAAAGAGATCCTGCGAGACTGCAACGCCCACTACACCAACGAAGACCTACTTGCCTTGTACTCTTTCACTGGTGGTGTGGCCTGGTACGTGGAGTTGCTGATGGATGCACGGGCTTTCACATACAAGAAAATGGTGGACGCCATCTTTCGTGAGAATTCTCTTTTTATCAATGAAGGCAAAAACCTGTTGGTAGAGGAATTCGGGAAAGACTACAGCGTATATTTCTCCATCCTGGAATGTATAGCCCGAGGGGTCAATACCCGTGGGGAAATCACGGCGGCGGTGGGTCTGAATGAGATTGGCGGTTATTTAAGCAAACTTGAGAACAGTTACAGCATTATCCGACAAATGCGTCCAATCTTCAGCAAGGCTTCTTCCAAGACAGTCCGATACTATATTGTTGACAATTTCCTGACATTTTGGTTCCGTTTCTTCCATAAGTACATGGGGTACATTGAATCGGGCAGCATCGAATTGCTCAAACAGACGTTTCTGCGCGACTACCCGACTTTCTCGGGGACGATGTTGGAACGCTATTTCCGACAGAAGGCCAGCGAAAGCGGTCGGTACACCCACATCGGGAACTTTTGGGACAGGAAAGGCGAGCATGAAATCGACCTCATCCTTGCCAACGAACTGGATAAAACGGTCAAAGTTGGCGAAGTGAAGCGCCAGGCCAAAAACATCAGTCTCACCCTGCTGCAAGACAAGGCCGAATATTTCTTCACCCTGCATCCTCAACTGCAGTCCTACCGAATGGAACTTTTCCAGCTGGACTTGCAGGACATGTAATCAATCTGTCAAAGGAATCTCTTTGATTTGGAACCCGGCGGGCAGGTTACCTCGCGCCGGATTGGTTGCCGTAAGTCTTTCTCAAAATATATTTTGGTGACCTCCAAAAATTGCCCCTAAAAGGGGCGCATTCATGATAGTCATTATTGAATATTTAACACGAATTGCCATGTAATTACTCGGCAATCCATGTTTAGGTGGTCTCTATTTATTTGTTTTCATTGTCGCGCCCTTTCGGGACGCAGGTATCTAGTTGTTGATAATCATCGCACTACGCAATATACGATGTTGCTCCCATTCGGTCGCGACACCGTACTACGCAATATACGATGTTGCTCCCATTCGGTCGCTACACCGTACATTGCTTGTACGGTGTTATGAGAAGTCTCACCTCTACGATGTGATTTATAAAGTCCCCTTATTTCTTTTTTCCTTTGAAATGGCGGGTGGAGGAATGGCCTTGGGAGACATCGTGGTAGTCAAAGAACAGGCTGTCGCCTTTTATACAACCATTCCACTCGCTGTGAGGATTGTTTGAGGTGGAGGTAAAGGTGCCGTCCGAGGAGCAACGCACTTGGAACGACTGGCCCAGATAGTCCATCACCAACCCTTCGTTTCCCTGCTTGGAGACTATCAAGGACTGGTCGGAGTAGACCGTGTCGAACTGATGGTCAGACCCCGTGGAGGAATGGTATTCGCAATTTCCCTCATACGTGCCCAACCATTTGTCGCGGAAATCATTGTCTTTGTCTCCACATCCGACAAAGACAGCCATGCAGGCGACAAGCACTGGAATCAAATATATACCTGTTTTCATGTCCTTTTTGTTTTTTCTAATCGGGTGCAAAAATACGAATATTATTTATATTAGCATATATTTGGGTTAAATTATCTCACTGCATACAGCGGGATGTTGGTCATCTGACCTTGCTTTTTGTAGGGGAGGAGGGAGTAGCGGAGTGCTTTCTGTTTGGGATGTTGGGCAAGGAGGCGAGTGAGGGAGTTGGCGCGGACGTTGCCATTTTTTATGTAAACATTAATAATTACAATGTATTACAGCATTAGCCTTACACTTTTTTGCATATATTTTGCCCGTTCCACTACACTTTTTTGCACTTTATCCACCGTTCCGAGCACATTTTTTTGCACTTGGGCAAGAAAAAAGAAAATGTGTTAATCCCAAATCGGTCGTTAGGAAACCGAAAACACCTAAGGTTTAACTGCCGAATCGTGCAATGTACGGGGATAACCCCTGCCCCGTTCCTTGTTCTGCCTACCCGCCCTGCGCCATGGAGCGGCAACCTTTTCCCCTCGCTACGGAGAGGGGCCGTTCAATCCTGCATCGTAATAGTATCGTTATAGCTTCGTTACTCGATATGATAATGGAAAACAAGACTATAAGCAGGCAACATCGAGCCAGGATTGAACGGCCCAAGTGGGCCGTGCGTGCCGTCCGCTGAGTGCGGTTATCCCGATTGATAAGTCGGCGAATGACCGATTTGGGTTAATGTGTAACCAATGCTTGATTAACACATTCACGCATTCAAACATTCCGCGTTTACTCATCCTTGTAGCCGGCGGCGATGCGGGCGCGTTTGCGCTCGATTTCGTCGAGGATGATTTTGCGGATGCGGAGGGAGGTGGGGGTAATCTCCAAGTATTCGTCGTCGCGGATGTATTCCATGGCCTCTTCGAGGGAGAACTTGATGGGATTTGTAGCAAAACACATTTTTTTGCAGCTAAATATTAAGTGATTTGTGATGAGTGTTTTTTCTTTTCGCTCATTCACAAATCACTATGTTCGGTATATTTTGTAGATAGCTGAGCCAATCTTGTTGAGTCGGGATTGTCAGCAACAGATTCTTGTCTGTCGTAGCTGTTCGTTGCGGGTGGAGTGGACGATTTCTTCGTGATAGAAGTAATTGACCACCACTGGGGGCTCGCCGTGGCGGGCTCGGCGGCTGTCGTCATTGCGGACGTAGGGCAGTCCCTCCTGCTGGCAGAAATGGCGCATGTCGGCGTCCAGTTCACTCCAATAGGCGCGGTCTTTCCTGCCGTATATGTCGCGATAAAGGCCGTCCAGTTCGGGGTGGTGGACATGCACCCAGTCGAGGATGCGGGCGCGGTAGTCGCCACGCAGGTTCAGGTTCTCAAGCCACACCAGGTTGCACTGTCCCTTGGCGCGGCGGATGATGGCCTCCACATCTGTGATGCCGGGAAATATTGGGGAGATGAAACAAGTGGTCTGCACCCCTGCTTCGTAGAACTGACGCATGGCCTCCAGCCGCCGTTCGATACTCACGCCGCGGTCCATCTCGCGGCGGAAGTCCTCGTCCAGCGTGTTGATGCTCCACGACACGCGGGCATTGGGGAAGGTCTTGATCAGGTCGAGGTCGCGCAACACGAGGTCGCTCTTGGTGGCGATGCTGATACTGATGCCGCTGCCTTGCAGCTGCTCCAGCAAAGCACGTGTGCGCTTGTATTTGGCTTCGCAGGGCTGATAGCAGTCCGTCACCGACCCAAGGAAAGCCTCCTTGCCGGCATACTTGCCGGGATTCTTGATGTCGGGCCACACCTTCACATCCACAAAGTCGCCCCACGGCTCGGGGTGGTTGGCGAATCGTTTCATGAACGAGGCATAGCAGTATTGGCAGGCATGGGCACAGCCCACGTAAGGGTTCACCGAGAAGTCCGCCACTGGCAGGTTCGACTTCGTCATGATGCCCTTTGTTTGTATCTCCTTTATAATCATAAGTAATTAAGCATTATCGTTTATCGTAGTATGGGTTTAGTCATTGCTTTTCGGTCATATATTTCCAGTAGCGGCGAGGCATGTCGTTCAGCTGTTTGCGCGGATTGATGCGCTCACGGATGCAGATGGCTTTGAAGTAGGTGCGCCAGAGGTCTTGCAGCAGGCGGTCGTCGCTGCTCAGCACCTCTTCCCGCAGTTTGCCGTCAGCAAGGCTGAAAGGCACAGATGTCTCGTCCTGGAAGGTGATATGGACGGGGTGGCCTTTCCCCTCGTAATAATAGCCATAATGGCGGTGGGCATCGTAAATCAGCCAAGGCTGGTCGTTGAAGCGGTCGGCAAAATGGTCTATGACGAGCGGCAGAACATTATGGTCGGGCGATACCACAGCAAGATATGTGCCGTCCTTCGCTTTCTGGAATCGCATGAACTGTTTCATCCGCAGTTGCTCGTGCAGCACTTTGCGGGCTATGTTGGTCACCTCCAACACATCGGGGTCGGCATAGTTCCGCTCAATACTGGGCGCACCGTCCTTCTGGCTGAATACCTTGCAGATGTAGCGGTAGAGCGGACTGTTCAAATCGTTCATCTCCGACAGCCAGCCCACGGCTATGAGCCTCACGCCCTCACGGCTCAGCCTCTTTTCCAGTCCAGCCCACACCCGTCGGGCTTTGCTCTCGTCGGTGACCACCTCATACACATGGTCGCAAAACAACGGCAGTGCATCGCCTGCGGTCAACAAGGATTCGGGCTGCTCATGCCGCTCGAATGTGTCGAACACGGCGGTCAGAAGCCCATCCATTGTGCCGTCGAAAACATATACCGTCATTCGCCAAAGTCCATTGTCAGTTGTTTCTCCTGCTCGGCCAGTTTGCGCTGGCGTGGCGAGACAAGCAGTGGGCGCAGCTTTTCAGGGCTCAATTCGTTGATGCCGCGCAGGGGTTGCAGGGTGGATGCGGAGAGTTCGTGGCACGTAATAAAATATTTGGCCTTCTTCATCACCACCCCCATCCTCCTCAGATGCTCCGACGTGAGGCGGCACGACCGCCGTGCATTGGTGATGAGCCATGCCGACTTCGTGCCCAGTCCCGGCACTCGCAGCAGCCATTCATAGTCGGCCGTGTTGATGTCGATGGGGAAAGCCTCCGGGTGTCGCAGCGCCCAGGCCAGCTTGGGATCCAATTCAAGGTCTAAATCGGGGTGCATGTCGTCCACAATCTCCTCCACCTTGAAATGATAGAATCTCAACAGCCAGTCGGCCTGATACAGCCGGTTCTCCCTCACTAGCGGAGGCTGCTTCAGCACTGGGAGGCGCGGGTCGTAAGTGTTGACACTGATATAACCCGAATAATACACGCGCCGGATGGTGGGCTGCCCATATAGCATAGAAGACATCGTCAGTATGTCTCGGTCGCTGTCGTTGGTGGCTCCCACAATCATCTGTGTCGACTGCCCGGCGGGCACAAACCGTGGCGCATGGCGATATCGGCGGCGGTCTTCTTTGTTCTCCATCACCCCTTGCTCTATCAGCCGCATGGGCTGGAACACGCTTTGGTGGTTCTTCTCGGGTGCCAGCAGTTTGAGCGACTCCTCGCGCGGAATCTCGATGTTCACACTCATGCGGTCGGCATAAAGTCCTGCTTCGTTCAGCAGCTCCTGCGAGGCTCCGGGAATGCTCTTCAGATGGATATATCCGTTGAAACGCTGCACCGTCCGCAGGTTGCGCACGATGGCCACCAGGCGCTCCATGGTATAGTCGGGGTTGCGCACCACCCCGCTCGAGAGAAATAGCCCCTCGATATAGTTGCGGCGGTAGAACTCCATCGTGATGTCCACCAGCTCCGTGACCGAGAGCGTGGCTCGTTTGATGTCGTTGCTCCGGCGGTTGACACAATAGGCGCAGTCGTACATACAATAGTTGGTCAGCATCACCTTCAGCAGCGATATGCAGCGGCCGTCGTCGGCAAAAGAATGGCAGATGCCCACGCCTCCCACCGTGTTGCCCACCATGCCCTGCTTGCCTCGCCGCACCGTGCCGCTCGACGAGCACGACACATCATACTTGGCCGACTCGGCCAGTATGCGCAACCGCTCCATCGTGCTATCGGTCAACATGGCTTAAGAGGAATAAGTGGGCTTTAGTTCCACTTTTGCCCAATATCCCAATGTTGGGCAGTCTTTACAACGTATTCTGTCCCGTTAAGATTAAACTCATTTACTATGATTGGCACTGCCTGGGGGTATTGTTCAATCCATGAGCCGACAGCAATAGTGAACACTTTGGTTTCGGGATTATAGAATATTCGTC
>Ga0247611_10005953_pt1 | contig 15824 bp, 14 predicted proteins | sample 177DNAGHGhighgp2_FD_192422 | JGI IMG/M metagenome (GOLD analysis project Ga0247611, IMG submission 192422) | Sheep rumen microbial communities from Palmerston North, Manawatu-Wanganui, New Zealand - 1770 DNA GHGhigh gp2 | ecosystem: Host-associated > Mammals > Digestive system > Stomach > Rumen...
CACCACCTTGATAGGTTCAGGCAACTTGGTCTTGTTGTCAACATAAAGGGTAATCAGCACGTAGTCGTCGTTCATCAAGCCACCTACAGTAGGATCAGTCCATACTGCCAACTCCATCTTTCGGCAATTGACGCATCCGTAGCCAGTAAAGTCGAGCATCACGGGCTTGCCCACCCTCTTGGCATATTCCATGCCCAAGTCGTAATCATCGAACTGAGCACGCACTTCATTCTTATATAGGTTGAAATCTTGCGTATACAAAGGAGGAGCAAAAGCACTCACCGCCTTCAGCGGAGCACCCCATAAGCCTGGCACCATATATACGGCAAATGCCAAAGATGCCAAAGCCAGGAAGAAGCGAGGCACACTGACATGGGTATCGTCGTCATCGTGAGGGAACTTGATCTTGCCCAACAGATAGACACCCAGCAGGGCAAAGAGTACAATCCACAAAGCCAGGAATGTTTCGCGGTCAAGGATGCGCCATCCGTAAGCCAAGTCGGCTACTGACAGGAACTTCAACGCAAAAGCCAGTTCGATGAAGCCCAGCGACACCTTGATGACATTCATCCACCCACCCGACTTTGGCATCTGCTTGAGCCAAGCTGGGAAGAGGGCAAACAGGGTGAAAGGCAACGCCAAGGCGATGGCGAAGCCCAACATGCCGATGGCTGGTGCCACAATGCTGCCCGAAGTGGAGACCTCCACCAACAGGAAACCTATGATAGGACCAGTGCAAGAGAAAGATACCAACGCCAGCGTAAATGCCATGAGGAAGATGCTGAGCAAACCAGTGGTTTTCTCGGCCTTACTGTCAACAGCATTGCTCCATGATGAAGGCAGGGTAATCTCGAAAGCGCCAAAGAAAGAAATGGCGAACACCACCAGCATCAGGAAGAAGAAGATATTGAATATTGCGTTGGTAGAAAGGGCATTGAGGGCACTGGCTCCAAAGAGCAAGGTAACCAGCAAACCAAGTGCCACATAGATCACCACAATGGCCAAACCATAGGTCATGGCATCAGCTATGCCTTTTTTCTTATCCTTACTTCTCTTCAGGAAGAAACTTACGGTCATTGGGATAATTGGCCATACACAAGGGGTGAACAAGGCCAGCAAACCACCTATGAATCCTGTGAAGAAGATGTATAACCAAGAGCGATCAACCGTTCCTGCTGATTCGCCAAAAGCACGGAGTTCACTGATGACAGGTTGCCACCATGAGGATTGACCGCCAATGGTGGGCGATTGACTATCGGCAACAGAAGATTCGGTAGTTTCCTCATTCTCTGCCGACGATTCTTCTTTTTCTTCGTCTTCTGCCTCATCTTCAGTAGCCTCACCTTCAGCAGCAGCTATGTCGGCAGTACCCGTAAACATAAACGATTCCTCGCTGGGAGGCAAACAATTCTGGTCATTACAAGCAGCATACTCCAGATAGCCTTCTATGCGATAAGTTCCACCCTCCAGACGGATACGCTGCACAAACTTGGCCTCTTTCTCAAAATAGCGAACATCCATGCCGAACAGTTTGTCATACACAGCCTGTTCGTTGCCTACTGGAAGCAACTTACCATCAACATGGGCACCTGTTATTTTGTCGATATTAAATGAGGCAGATATCGGGCCTCCATCACCCAAATCGGTTGAATAGATGTGCCAACCTGGATCTATCTTAGCGGTAAAGACGATTTCAGCCACATCGTCGGACACTTTATTGAACTCGGTTTTGAAACTCACAGGGTCGAGAATCTGCGCCTGCAAGGAAAGGGTAACCAACAGCAGCCCAATAATAGACAGTAACTTCTTCATATAATTGTTTAATTGTATTTTCAAGACTCGTAGTCTACACACGAACGACTTTCCTTCACATCGGCCAACAACTTGGCTGCTGCTACATGGGCTGGGTGAGTGGCATAGGCCTTTACTTCTTCCAAAGTGTTGAACTCGCTATAGAGGGCAATGTTCCATTGTTCGTCGGGATTGATGTTAATGCCCACTTCAACATGTTTGATAAAGGGGATGACAGCTGGCAACGCTTCAATGGCTGCTTTGAATTTCAGAGCTACTGCCTGCTTTTCTTCTGCAGACACCTCATTTTTCAACTTAAAAAGAACAATGTGCTTAACCATAATGTGATTTGTAATTATTTTTATTTATATTTGCCACAAAGATAACTTTTTTTTATCACATACAGTATTAAGGAAATGTTAATTATTGGTATTGCAGGTGGGACAGGTTCTGGTAAGACCACCGTCGTAAAAAGAATCATGGAGAAGCTGGACAAGGACGAGGTAGTGCTACTGCCCTTGGATTCTTATTATAAAGACAGTAGTCATGTGCCACCCGAGAAACGACAGCAGATCAATTTTGACCATCCTAACGCTTTCGACTGGGATTTGCTGCGCTCGCATATAGCTATGCTGAAGGAGGGCAAGAGCATTGAACAACCTATTTACGACTATCTTACTTGTACGCGCCAGCCTGAAACGATACATATCGAGCCTAAGAACGTGATTATCTTTGAGGGCATCATGTCGTTGTACGACAAGGATATCCGCGATATGATGGACCTGAAGATTTTTGTGGAAGCCGATCCTGATGAGCGACTGATCCGCAACATTGAGCGTGATGTGGTGTCGAGAGGAAGAACCTATCAGGCTGTGATGGAGCGCTACACAAGAGTGCTCAAACCTATGCATGAACAGTTTATTGAGCCAACCAAGCGCTATGCCGACTTGATTGTGCCGCAAGGTGGGCATAATAAGGTGGCCATCAAGATATTGACAATGTATGTCAAGAAACATGTTAAAGATTGAAGGTTAAGTCATTGTACATATTGTTGGGCATGCTGTTGCTGGGTATTGCCTTCGGTTGTAACTTCCAGCAAAAGGAGACTGCTCCCAAATATGACTTGGAGCAGATACTAGACAGTGGGGTACTGAGAGTGATTACTCTTTATGGCTCTACCAGCTACTTCCAATATCGTGGTCAGGAGATGGGTTTCCAATATGAACTGGCGAGTCAGTTTGCAGAATACCTGGATTTGAAACTGGAGGTGCTTGTAGCCAACAATATTGACGAAATGAGGAGTATGCTGCTGCAAGGCAAGGGTGACCTGATTGCTTTTCCACTGCCCTACTCTGCAGTTTGGAAAGACAGCTTGGTATATTGCGGCGAAGAGACTATTACCCACCAAGTGCTTGTGCAACGCAACAGATGGCGCCCGGCTCCTCTGAAAGATGTGACCGAACTGATTGGCAAAGAGGTGTATGTGAAGCCTGGACGATTTCTACAACGCATGAACAACCTGAACGAAGAGGTGGGTGGAGGCATCATCATCCACAACGTTGAGGACGACAGTCTTTCGCTGGAAGACCTCATTACGCAAGTAGCTCAGGGCAAGATTGAATATACGGTGGCCAACAATGACATGGCAAAATTGAACCAAACCTATTACCCTAATCTGGATGTAAATATGGCCGTTGGACACGATCAACGAGCTTCGTGGGCTGTTAGGAAAGAATGTGTGCAACTGGCTGAGGTGGTGAACCGTTGGCATGATGAGAATGTGACCTCACCTAACTATACCGCCAGTATGAAACGTTATTTTGAGTTGAGCAAGAGCAAGGTATTCTTCCCCATCATGTCGGCCAAGGAAGGTAAGATTTCACCATACGATAATTTGTTCCGCAAGTATGCCAAGGAGATTGGCTGGGACTGGCGCCTGTTAGCATCACTTGCCTATAATGAATCCAACTTCGACACTACGGCTGTTTCATGGGCAGGGGCAAAAGGACTGATGCAGCTGATGCCTCGTACCGCCAAGGCGATGGGGGTGCCCGAAGGCATGGAGCAAAATCCTGAAGAGAGCGTAAAGGGAGCAGTTAAATACATCGGTCTGACTGAAGGTAGTTTCAGGTCTATACCTGAAACTGAGCGCATTAAATTCATCTTAGCAGCCTATAATTCAGGAACTGGCCACATTATCGATGCTATGGCGTTGGCAGAGAAATATGGTGCCAACAAATTTGTGTGGGACGAGAACGTAGAAAAATACATCCTACTCAAGAGCAATGAAGAATACTATACTGACCCTGTGTGTAAGCATGGCTATTTCAGAGGTATAGAAACCTATAACTTCGTGCGCGACATTATGCAGCGATACTATCGCTACACGGAAGTAATCAAGGAATAAAAAAAGAGGCTGCATTGCTGCAGCCTCCGGTATACTCAAAAAAGAATCTCCTTAGAACAGGAAAGTAACGCCAAAATTAGCGCCGAAACGGCTATAGCCATTATCAGAAACGATATACTTAGCTTCACCACCAATCTTTACATTACTTGCTACATAATATTCAAGACCACCACCAAGGTTTACACCAAGACGAGTTGGAATATCATGATTAAAGAAAGCAAGATTAAGACCAGCCAATGGATAAACGTTGAAACCAGAAGCTACTGGGAACACATAGTGCAAGTTAGCGTTGACATCAACCATTGAGATATCTTTCTTCTTGAAGAACAAATCGGTAGCAACATCACCACGAAGTTGATCTACAAGACCAAGTTGCAACTTCACGCCAATACCGAACTGACCATTCAAATCATCATAAACTCCCTGTACGCCAAAACCGGTAATACCTTTCTGAGCAAAAGCAGCAGTACTCATTGCAAACACTGCTACCAACATAAATAAATACTTTTTCATAACCAATATAAATTTAGTTAACTAATTAACGCTGCAAAATAAGCAATTATTTACGAATTGGACAAATTCTCTTTTAAAAAAGATTGATTTTTTTCTTTCTCGCATCTTCTATTGATAATAATTGCGCTTGATTATCATTTTCTTTCTCTCTAATTTGGGTATATTCTTTCTTCAAATCATCTTCCAACTCATGCTTCAAGACGGGATTCATCAAACGCGCTGCCACAGATGGATTCTGTGATGCATCCTTGAGATGAACCACTGGAGCATGATAGACAGGAGCTATCTTCAGGGCTGTATGCAATTGTGAAGTGGTGGCTCCACCAATCAAGAGAGGGATATCAAGTCCTGCATGCTCCAAAGCTATCGCCACTTGCACCATTTCGTCAAGCGAAGGGGTGATCAAGCCACTCAACCCTATCATATCTACTTTTTCACGCATAGCAGTACGCACAATTTCTTCGGCAGGCACCATTGTTCCCAGATCGATGATTTCATAACCGTTGCAAGCCATCACTACCGACACAATGTTCTTGCCGATATCATGCACATCACCTTTCACGGTAGCCAGCAGCACTTTACCTGCAGACTTAGTCCCTGCTTGTTTCTCTGCCTCAATAGCTGGTTGCAAGATGCTTACTGCTTTCTTCATCGTACGAGCAGTCTTTACCACTTGTGGCAAGAACATCTTACCAGCACCAAAGAGTTCACCGACATAGTTCATGCCATCCATTAGGGGACCTTCGATGATAGCTACTGCCTTGGGGTATTTTTGCAGGGCTTCCTGCAAATCGACTTCCAGATAGGCATCCACACCTTTGGTCAAAGCATACTTTAAGCGTTCTTCCAAAGAAGCATCTCGCCATGATTGGCGATTGTTAGGAGCAGAGAGTGAAGAGTTCTGTTGAGTTGTAGCAAGTCCACTTTTCTCATCTTCTTCCTTCTGCTTTATCCTTTCTGCCAAAGCAATCAGTCTGTCGGCAGCATCTTTGCGACGGTTCAACACCACATCCTCAATACATTCCAATTCATCAGCAGGGATATCAGAATACAATACAGAGGTAGATGGATTGACTATACCCATATCCATACCTGCTGCAATAGCATGATAGAGGAATACGGCATGCATAGCCTCACGAATATAGTTGTTGCCTCTGAACGAGAACGAAAGGTTGCTCACACCGCCACTGACATGAGCGCCTTTGAGGTGCTTACGTATCCAAGCGGTTGCCTTGATATAATCCAAAGCATAGTTATCATGCTCTGGCATACCTGTTGCTACCGCCAGTATGTTAGGGTCGAAAATGATGTCCTGTGGCATGAAGCCAACTTGCTCAGTTAGCAGGTGGAAAGCTCTTTCACACACCTGTATCTTACGCTCATAGGTATCAGCCTGACCTTGTTCATCAAATGCCATCACCACTACTGCTGCTCCATATTTCCTAAGCTGACGAGCCTGGGAGATAAACTTCTCCTCGCCCTCTTTCAAGGAAATAGAATTGACCACACTCTTGCCTTGCAGGCATTGCAACCCGGCTTCTATCACCTCCCATTTGGAAGAGTCAATCATCACAGGCACCCGTGCTATCTCAGGTTCTGAAGCCAACAAGTTGAGGAAGTGTTTCATCTCCTCGCGAGCATTCAGTAAACCGTCATCCATATTGATGTCCAGCATCTGTGCGCCATCTTCCACCTGCTTACGGGCAATGCCCAAAGCCTCATCATAATTCTTTTCCTTGATTAGCCTAAGGAACTTGCGCGAACCAGCTACATTGCATCGCTCTCCCACATTAACAAAATTGATTGCCGGCTTTATCTCCAGCAGTTCCAAACCTGAAAGTTGCAAATAAGGCGAACGAGCAACAGGTATATGTGGTTTGGCCTCTTTCACTAAGGGCTGATAGGCAGCTATGTACTCATCTGTTGTGCCACAACAGCCCCCCACGATGTTCACTAATTGCTCATCGAGGTAAGTCTTTATGACAGAAGCCATATGATCAGGTGTCTCGTCATATTGTCCTAAGCTATTAGGAAGCCCAGCATTAGGATATACACTTATATAATAAGGTGCATGATTGGCCAAATGGCGTAGGAAAGGCTTCATCTGCTCTGCACCAAAAGAACAATTCAAACCCACCGAGAAAATGTCGGCATGGGAAACTGAAGCCAAGAAAGCATCGAGTGTCTGACCAGAAAGGGTTCGACCACCCACATCAGATACGGTTACTGAAAGCATTAGTGGCACTTTCTTACCCATAGCCTTCATCGCCTTTTCAGCAGCAAAGATAGCAGCCTTGGCGTTGAGGGTATCAAAGATTGTCTCAATCAGCAATACATCTACCCCACCCTCAATCAAAGCGGTCATCTGTTCAGTATAAGCTTGCTGAAGATCTGTAAATGTGAGGGAGCGAAAAGCAGGATCATTAACATCAGGACTCATTGAGCAAGTCTTGTTGGTAGGTCCCACAGACCCTGCCACAAAACGGGGCTTCTCGGGGGTAGAATAACTATCTGCCAACTTACGTGCCAACCTTGCCCCTGCCAGATTCATTTCTCTGACATGAGCTTGCATACCATAGTCGGCTTGACTAACAGAAGTAGCATTGAAAGTATTGGTTTCGATGATGTCAGCACCAGCTTTAAGGTATTTCTCGTGAATCTCGGCAATGACATCAGGGCGAGTGAGGTTCAGCACGTCGTTATCGCCCTTGATCTGCTGCGACACATCGCCAAACAAGTTGCCTCTGAAATCGCTTTCTGTCAAGTTGTATTGCTGTATCATGGTGCCCAATGCCCCATCGAGTACTAGTACACGACGGTCTAACTGAGCTTTGAAAACCGTAAAGATAGAGTCGGCCATATATTAATGTTTAAACATTCTCGCCATTTCGCGTTTGTCGTCGTTTTCCTTCAGTGTCTGCCGTTTGTCATATTCTTTTTTACCTTTCGCCAGGGCAATCACCAGTTTTGCCAGACCGTTTTCATTGAGAAATAGTCTTACTGGCACAATAGTATAGCCTGGGTTCATGGCATCACGTTGCAATTTGTTAAGTTCCTTTCTGTTCATCAGCAACTTACGATCACGTGTGGCAGCATGATTATTGTAGGTGCCATACATATACTGAGCAATATGCATATTCTTTACCCACAACTCACGCTTATCAAAAAAGCAATAAGTATCTACCAGGCTCGCCTTACCTAGTCGGATAGATTTGATTTCGGTACCAGTCAGCACCATACCAGCGGTATAAGTCTCAATGAACTCATAGTCGTGGCTAGCACGTTTGTTTTTAATATTGATAGGAGCCTGTTTCATACAATCAATTCAACAAGATATTGAGCTGGTCGAACACGAAGCGAATCATAGGTGGACAAACCAGTAGAATAACAGACGCTATTATTGTCAATGCCGTTCGTTTGTCTTCTGTCACATCCAACAGTTTCTCACTGCCTTCCCATACAAGATAAATCACATAGAACTGCAAAAGTATGGAGATGATGCCCATGTTTGGCAAGATGCCGGTCAGAATCTGCAAGAGAAAAGTCACCGTCATGCAATAGCCTACGAACTGTTGAGACAGCAATATATCATCTCGCTGCTCCAATAGCCGCATCCTTACCATATTAATAAGGTATGATGATAGGAAAAAAGCGCCAAACAAAGACACCACCACTGCTGCACAGTTCATCATGGCATATTGATAGTCCTCAGCATTTCCCCATCCACGCTCGAAAATTGAGCCCATGAACACCGCTAATGCCGAGAAGCCTATCATGGGATAGACATACTCGAACGACGCTTCACGGATATTGGGGCGCAAACGTATCTCCTCCCACGCTTTGGCAGGATTCGATATCATTAAGAAAGCTATATGTAGTAAAAACTTATAATCCAACGCTATTATTGAAATGGTGTTAAATCAATATCAAAGAAATCGTCGCTACCACTTATTGTTTCATAAGTGTTACGATTTACCTTTGCCTTTATATGGATTTTGGACACTTTTACACTATTAGAAACATTGAATTCATTTATTATATCGCCGATATAGTAGATACGATCAACATAAGTTTTTCCAAATCGTTCAGTTTCAGGGTCATCGACAACATCATATAAGGTAAGTTCCAGTACACCTTCGGAATTATGCATATCTGCAGGAGCCTGCAAATAGAAATGGTGTTTCTTTATTTCCTGCTCCTTCTCACTCTCAGAATTCACATCATCAGCCCAAAAGATACATGGAATTACTAAATAATCTTTATTGAACAAAGAAGGTGCTAAAGTACCTTGAGTAGAACTACTTTCTTGCAAAGTGTATAAATTAATATTACCTTCGCCTGTTCCCTTCACCACATTATATGTTTCCACTTTTTGAGGAGCAGAAAGAAGGGTCACATTCAGCTTATTATCACTCCAGGTGGTAGGATCATACTCTATTTCAATCAAGTAAAAGCCAGGAGCCGAAGGCAAGAAACTGGAATTCACAGGAACTAAGATACCGCCACCTTGCTGAGTAAAAGCACCATTTTCATAGATTGCTACAAGTGTTTGAGTTGCTTTATTGTCACCTTCACTGCTAGACAAACAACTTGTCATTATCACACCCATCAACAGGGTCAAACCCAAAAGGGCCATCATTCTAATCTGTTTCATTGTCGTATATATATATTAAATTCGAGGCAAATTTAGATAAAAGATTTAAGTTATCGCTCATATATGCGTTAATAATTATCAAAATATCTCACCACTGCCTATTACCAACTTTCGGTCTTTGTCGTAGATCACACCAAACTGCCCAGGAGCTATGCCTTGTAACATCTGGTCGGATTTAACAACATACCCTTCTCCATCGCTAACAATCTTTCCAGTAGTAAACTCTGGTGTATGGCGAATCTTGAATGTAATCTCGTGCTCACCCTCCTGCCATGGATTCTCTGTGATGAAATGAAAATCCTTCAGATGGAAAGTATCACCATATTGCTTTGTACAATCATAACCATGCGACACATAAATAATGTTCTGCTGTATATCTTTCTGAATCACGAACCAAGGGCCACCACTCAAGCCAAGACCTTTGCGCTGTCCGATAGTGTGGAACCAAAACCCCTTATGTTTGCCAAGAATCTTTCCCGTCTCCAGTTCTACAATGGGACCTTCCTGTTCACCCAGGAAACGTCTCACGAAGTCATTGTAGTTGATATTGTTTAAGAAACAGATACCCTGGCTGTCTTTACGTTTGGCGCTTGGCAATCCTACATTGGCAGCTATTTGGCGAACTTCAGTCTTCATTAGATTACCCAATGGAAACATTAATTTTTTTACCTGCATATAAGTAATCTGTGCCAAAAAATCAGTTTGGTCTTTCACAGGATCAATAGCAGTACCTAACCAAGTCTTACCATTTATAATATGCGTGGTGGCATAATGCCCCGTAGCAGTCATATCAAAGTCTTTCCCCACCTTTTCCTCGAAACATCCAAACTTAATCAGGCGGTTACACATCACATCAGGATTGGGGGTGAAGCCATGGCGAATCTTATCGATGGCATATACTGCCACTTTATCCCAATATTCACGATGCAAATCTATTAGTTCTAGCTTCAAACCATATTTATGCGCCACAGCGGTACAAATCTCCATATCTTCCTCGGCCGTGCAATCCATATAATCCACATCATCACGTCCAATGCGGATATAGAACAAAGCCGGCTTATAACCCTGCTCGCACAATTGGTGTACCACCACTGAGCTATCAACGCCGCCTGATATTAATACTGCTATATTCATGTCGTATGGAATACTATTTTCTTTGATTTGCAAAATTACTATATTTTTTTCTATCTTTGCATCATTAAACCAAGAATTAAAGATGAAAGCCAAATATAGCGTCATAATACTGATTTCCTTCATTGTGCTTACTAGTCTTTTTACCTCTTGTGGAAAGGACCGCTGGGAAGAATATTATCCTTTCACCCGTCATAGTTTATGGATTGACAGTGTAATGCGAGCCAACTATCTTTGGAACGACGAGTTGCAAGATGAAGACGAACTTACTTCTTCTTATTTTCTGAACTCTGTAGCTTTCTTGTCAAAGGTGAGAAATAGTGACGATTATGTGAGCTATATAGATACAACATGTTCGCAGCCTATTATCGGCCATGGTTACCAGTTAGCAATCGCTCAAGTAAACGATACGGCACTTATGGCTGTAATTACCTATATTGAGCCTACTTCTGTAGCTGCTACCGCTGGTTTGCAACGAGGAGAATGGATAATGGCGGTAGATAATGAGGCCATCACCAGCAAGACACAAGGATTGCTTACTGATGGGGAAGCACATAAACTAATGATTGGCCATAGCGCCACAATCGTTATAAACGACGAAGAGACAACCGAAGAAGCCGAACACAGCATAGTCGTTTTCAACCGTATGGTTAATCTACCAGAGGCATCAGGCTATTTCCCCAACGACTTACCTGTTATATCTATCATTAACAATCGAGTGGGCTATTTACTTTATAACAATATTGCAGAAGCCAATCAACAAAAGGTGGCTGCAGCATCAAAAAGCTTGTCGGCTGGCAATATCACAAACATAGTACTTGATTTACGCCATGCTGCAACTGGTGATGTAAAGGGATTACAGTACCTTGCTTCTATACTGGCACCTTCCAGTGTTTTAGGCAACCAGTTGGCTACGGTACAGTTTGCAGAGTCTCGCCATATGGAATCTTCCCTGCCATTCCTCACAGCCAGCGAACTGGGTGAAGGTATTAACCTTAATCTAAATAAGCTTTATGTACTTACTTCATCTGCCACTTCAGGTCCTGCTGAAATGCTTATCAATTGTCTTGAATCAGTAATGGAGGTGATAGTGATAGGCCAGCAAACCAAGGGCATTGGAGTGGCTTGCGAAACCTTCAGTGACCCTGTAAACGATCAACTCTTGCACTTAGCAGCATGTCATGTGACAGATATAAACGACAAAGCTGACTACATCGGTGTTGGGATAGAGCCTGATTATAGTATAGATCCACTCTCTACCATCGAAGGTATTCAGCCATTTGGTTCTGAGCATGAGAATCTTCTTGCCAAGGCGCTGGAGCTAATAAATAATTGAAGCTTATTGAGACAACGAGGATAGAACCAGAGATTGTGATAAAAAAAGAAGGCTACTCTTATGGGTAGCCTTCTCTGTCAATTATACTTAATTTCAATTTATTGGCTTTGAATAGCGAGCATTCAAACCATCAAGCACTTCCTGAGTAATATTCATTGCATCATCTGCATACAGCAGGTTATCCATACCTGTATTGCTGATAATCAGTGTAAATCCTTTAGTCTTGTTGTATTCCTTTAAGAAATTCTTGATAGAATCTTGCAACTGCATGTTATTTTTCTCACTCTCAGCTGCCAATTCACTCTGCAGTTTGTCGCTTAAAGTCTGCAAGTCTTCACTCAGTTTGTTAATACGATTATACTCCTGTTGAGCGCGTTCTGCCGAAAGGAATGCGTTGTTCTGATACTTTGTCTGAAACTCTTGCTGCTGCTTCTGTAAATCCTGAGCTTTCTGATTAAGTTGGAGACGAACATTCTCGCTTTTTTTCACCATTGCCTCGTTGAGGTCAATGCAGAAATTATACTTAGCCAGCAAAGTGTCGATCTCAACAAATGCCACCTTCATGTCAGACAGGGCACCTGATGCATCATTGGTTGCTGTTTCCTGACCACCTTTATTGGCACATTGTGCAAACATCATGATGCAGCTAAGCGCTGCCAAACCCATGATCAAATTCTTCATTTTCTTCATAATTACTTATTTATTTTATCTTTATTTTTATTCTATTACTCCTAATCTTGATGGTTTACGTGCATTCCTGTCTTGTGACTCCACACAGTCAATGCCCCGTTTCATCATCTCTTTGTTGCCACTAATATGGAAATGTGGAAACTTGCCCGCTTTTGTAAAGAATATCTTTATGCCCAAAAGAAGAACACAAACGCCTACCACAGCCAAAGTAATGAGCAACGTATATAGCATAAATCAAAATAAATTCCTATATTTGCAAAAAATCGGTGCAAAAATAGTGCAAATCGAACACAAAGCCAAATTTTATGTGGACTTTGTTGAAATGCAGTCAATTTTTGCAGCCCCAAAGATACAATATAATATTGAATATGGAAAAAAAAGAACTAAAACCTGCTGGAGTTTTCAGATTTTTTGAGGAAATTTGTCAGATTCCAAGACCCTCTAAGCACGAGGAGAAAATTATTGCCTACCTTCAAGAGTTTGGTAAAAAGTACAATTTAAAGACCACCACAGATGCCTGTGGCAATGTTTTATTGGAGAAACCAGCTACCCCTGGTATGGAAAAAAGGAAGACTGTGGTTTTACAAGCCCATATGGACATGGTACCCGACAAACGCAAGGATGTAGAACATGATTTTTTGAAAGACCCTATTGAGACATGGATTGACGGCGAGTGGTTGAAAGCCAAAGGCACTACACTTGGTGCTGATAATGGCATTGGTGTTGCTACCGGACTAGCTGTATTAGCAGACGATAGCATAGAACATGGACCCATTGAGTGTCTTTTCACCCGTGATGAAGAGACAGGTCTTACTGGTGCCTTCGAAATACAAAATGGTTTCATGCATGGTGATATTCTGCTGAACCTCGACTCTGAAGATGAAGGAGAGATTTTCATTGGTTGTGCAGGAGGTGTTGACTCAGTAGGTACTTTCACTTATCAAGACGTTGATGTACCAGCTGACTACTATGCTTGCCGTGTCGAGGTGAAAGGATTGCTAGGAGGTCACTCCGGTGATGACATCAATCGTGGTCGTGCCAATGCCAATAAGCTACTGAACCGCTTCCTCATGAAAGCTGCAAAGCAGTTTCACATCTACCTATGCGAAATAGGGGGAGGCAGTTTGCATAATGCCATTCCTGGTGTAGCCCATGCCATAATAGCACTGCCTGAAGCCTACAAACACAACTTGCGAGCATTACTCAACTCATTTATTGCAGATGTTCAGGCCGAGTATTACATTACCGACCCAGGGTTGCAAATTGTAATGGAAAGTGTGGCAACGCCTAAGATTGCCATCGACTGCGACACAGCCAAGCGTCTGTGCCAAACATTATATGCCATGCCTCATGGCGTTTTTTGCATGAGTCAGGATGTTCCAGGACTGGTGGAGACCAGTACTAATCTCGCCACCATCAAGATGAATCCTACCAATCACCAAATAATAATAGGAACCAGTCAGCGCAGTTCAACGGAATCATCGAAAGAGGACATAGCCACAATGGTACGCACCGTATTAGAGATGGGTGGAGCAGAAGTGACTCATGGCGATGGTTACCCAGGTTGGAAACCAAATCCTCACTCAGAAATCCTTACTGTTGCTGTTGAGAGCTATAAACGCTTGTTTGGTAAGGAGCCAAAGGTAAAAGCCATTCATGCCGGTCTGGAATGTGGTTTATTCTTGGAGAAATATCCGAAACTCGATATGATTTCGTTCGGTCCTACTCTCCGCGGAGTACATACACCTGATGAACGGATGTTGATTCCTACGGTAGATCTGTTCTGGCAGCATTTACTGGACATTCTGAAGAACGTTCCAACTAAATGAGAAGAATAAACGTTTTACTACTTATATTATTGGTAGCGTGTAGCTGTCTTGGGCAAGACAGCTACCGTTTCCGTATTGTCAGCTATAACGTTGAGAACCTATTCGACTACCAGCACGACTCTCTGAAAAATGACTATGAATTTTTGCCTGAAGCCACTCGACATTGGGACTATCAAAAATATCATAAAAAGTTGGATGACTTAGGACGTGTAATCATTGCCACAGGAGAATGGACACCACCTGCTTTGGTTGGTCTTTGCGAAGTAGAAAACGAACATTGCCTTACTGATTTAACTGAGCACTCTGTGCTGAAAGAAGCAGGTTATCGCTATGCGATGACCAATTCCCCTGATCAGCGAGGTATTGATGTAGCATTGTTATATCAACGTGAGGTTTTCAAACCTGTTAGTATTAAAACCTATCGCGTGCCGCCATTGACAAAGCAGAAGAATGCTACCCGTGACATCCTGCATGTAACAGGAGAGCTGCCCAACCACTCATTATTAGATGTGTTTGTTTGTCACCTACCCTCACGCTCGGGGGGTGAGAAGGAGTCGGAACCATATCGTATCTTGGCTGCTGGTGTAATGAAGCAAGCAGTGGACAGCATTTTGCAAAATCGCAAGAAGGCACAGATAGTTATTATGGGCGACTTCAATGATTACCACAATAACCGCTCCGTAGCAGAGGTAGTGGGTGCAAAGCCTGTGACTACCCTCAAAGGCAACAAACAAGAACTCTATCATTTGCTGGCAGCCAAAGAAAAGGCGCTAAAAGATTTTGGCAGCTATCGCTATCGCGGCAAATGGGATTCTCTCGACCATCTCATTGTTAATGGCCGTCTATTGCGTCAGAAAGGTTCATTCCATATCTTGCCTGCTGATGATGCATTCTTTGTGAAGGCCGATGTGTTCAATGCCGACTTCCTGCTCGAAGAAGATGAGCGCTATGGAGGAAAGATGCCCTTCCGTACCTACTCAGGCATGAGATATAGGGGTGGCTACTCTGATCACCTTCCCATCTATGCAGACTTTATTTTGAAGTATTAAAGCCTCTATACAGCCCCCTATTGTAGCAAGCATAACTGCTAAATTAAGTGTAAAAAATGCAAGTTTTTGTGATAAAAAGCGGAAATCTCGCAAATTATTACTTATTTCGCTAAATATTTACACTTAAACCCAAATAATTTATGAAGAAGATTACAAGACTATTCGGATCATTACTAATATTACTAATGATGGTAGCTGCTTGCAGTAAAGACAGTTACGAACCAAATACAACCCCGAGTGGAGGTAAAGAAACACCAACACCTTCAGGCCCTACCATCAGTAGTGAGATACAACAAGCCGACCAGTTTGCTCAAGATGCATTAAGTCTGTATTATCTCTGGAAAGATGAGATTGCCAGTGCTATCGATAGCGAGCTTGACCCTGAAACATGCACTGACCCTATCGCTACAGTTGAGAAGATTCG
>Ga0247611_10005954_pt1 | contig 15822 bp, 12 predicted proteins | sample 177DNAGHGhighgp2_FD_192422 | JGI IMG/M metagenome (GOLD analysis project Ga0247611, IMG submission 192422) | Sheep rumen microbial communities from Palmerston North, Manawatu-Wanganui, New Zealand - 1770 DNA GHGhigh gp2 | ecosystem: Host-associated > Mammals > Digestive system > Stomach > Rumen...
AATTTTTGTTCATACAATTAAGCTGCCTGTTTAAATTGTTTCTAACCTCACGAACAGCAAACTCATTTTGAAGAGTTAAAACCGCATTATTTGCTCCAACCAAAGCCAAAACATCACTGACAAGTTCTGCTTCTTTTATGTAAGTTACCCACATTTTTTTGCGTTGCATAACTTTTGCTAATATGTTATATTCAGACAAAATATGCGCAAAATCTCCTGCAAAATATGAAGAATTAAAAACAAACTCTAAATGATAGCCTCCTGTGTGTTTTTTTAAATCATTCATATCTTTTATAACAATATTAGCACTGGCACAGCCTAAGAAAACACCTTTTATAAAACTTTTTTCACAACATTCTTTTTCAACAACCACTCTAGCTATTCCTGTGTAAAGCTCTCCACTTTCTCTCATTATGTAACAATCTTTTAAAAGCCTTTCAGTGTAGTCTTCTGGAAAGGTTATGTGATATCTTATTGCTCCGTTTGACTTTTCTTCTTTAATTAGACCTAAGTTTTCAACTTCGTTATACAAAATTTTAACAAGGGCTAAAGCTCTTGAATATAATTCAGCCACTTCAGTTATGAGTTCGATTGAATATTTTCCACCATTTAGGCTTAACTGCCCGCAAGTGCGAAAAAGAGCAGATAATTCTGCTTTTGCACAACATTCTTCTAATGGAAGTTCAGACTTAACAACTTCATTTTTCGCATCTGATGAAAAAGACATATTCTCTCCTTTAACTTATTACCTCACCTGTTATGTTAACAATTCTATCTTTTGGCACATTATGAGTTTCTAAAAACTCCCAAACTGCTTTTGGATCGCCCACACGCTCAGAATAATGCGCATCACTTGAAATAACAAATTTAACACCAGCTTCAACGCAATCATCAATTTCTTTTTGAGTTAAATCAACTCGTTTGCCATTTAGCTCTATCAAAATATTCTTTTTTGCTGCCATTTCTGCTATTGGCTTTATATTTGCTTTTATATATCTGTTTAAATGAGCAAGTATGGTTATTTTGTTGTTTTCCATTGCTTTTAAATAAGCTTCTGTCACCTTTTTTCTACGCCACTTGTTTGTTGGAAAAAAATTTCTAAGCCTCCACGAAATGTTATCCCAAAATTTAAGTCCGTGAGGAGTTCGGTGTTGCCCCATAACAATAATATCAAACGCTTCTTGCTGCTGTTTTGTTATATCTAAATCACCTCTAAGTGAAATCAAATTTGCTTCAATTCCACTTAATAACTTTATCTCTTTATATTGCTTTTGATATTTTTTTAGTTCAAGCTTGTTTATCAGTTGATAGTCAAATGGACATCTGCCTCTTTTGTTGTGAAATGGACCATGGTCAGTTATTGCCAAAGTTTTTATACCTTTTTTTATAGCTTCTTTAATGTTCCCTTCAACTGTTCCATAGCCATCACTTCTATAAGTGTGTGTGTGATAATCTGCAGTTAACTGATATTTCATTTTATTCTCCAATTTGTTTTATTTCAAGTTCTAGTTTTAAACTAAACATATTATATACTGAAATCAAAATAAAATCAATCAGTTTTTGCACATCTTTTTGAGTTGCATTTCCTAAATTTATAATAAACCCTGCGTGATATTTTGAAATCATAGCGTCCCCAACCCTATAACCCTTTAATCCGCATCTATCAATAAGACTGCCCGCAGAAATCCCATTAGCCTTTTTAAAAATGCTTCCAGCGTTTGGAAATGTTATGTTTTGCTTTTGCCTTCTTAAACTTATATAATAATCAATATTTTTTGAGATTTCTAAAAAACTCTTAACTTTTAAAGAAAAACAAACTCCCAAAATTATATAACTTTTGCTTTGAAAAATTGTTGTTCTATAACCATATTCAATTTTATCTTTCTTTAATTTTCTAACCCTTTTTCCGTCAAATATAACAACAAAGTCAACAAAATTATATAACTCTTCATCAAACGCACCAGCATTCATAACAGCACTTCCGCCCACTGTTCCTGGAATCCCTATTGCCCACTCTAAGCCAGACAAGTTGTGATTTTTTGCAAAAATCACAACGCTTCCAAGTTTTGCTCCACATTCAGCATAAATCAAATTGTTTTTGTTTTTTATGGTATTCATTTTTGTTGTTAAAATAACAACGCCATCAAAGCTATTATCACTACATAAAACATTTGATCCCCCTCCCAAAACCACATATTTTTGCTTGTTTTTATGGCAAAATTTCAACAAAAATCTTATCTCTTTATAATTTCTTACAAACACCAAAAACTTGATTTTTCCGCCAATTTTAAATGTTGTTATTTCTTTAAAACTTTTATCACAAAAAAACCTTTCTTTAAATTTTTTTGCCAAAATCTTTTTTAAATCTTTCATAAAACACCTCTTTTTAATATATGAGCAACATAAATAAAAAAATGTGATAAATTTAAAACAAAAAATAAGCAAATTTTTTGCTTATTTTTTATCATAGTTTTAACATTTTTTTTAAAACAATCATATTAAACTTAAAAAAATATTAGGAGAAAATTATGACAATATCCCAAAGTTTGGTTTTAGTTTTAATTATCGCCCTCTGGGCAACTGGCAACAGTGTTAATTTGGCAAACAACACCACGCTTTTAATCATTTTGTTAATCGCCCTCATATCTCTTGTTTTTTCAACAAAAAGAATAAATAATTGCCCAAATTCTCAAACAATGCAAAACACTTTAAACAATCTTTCACTTGACAATCTCTTTATCTAAAACACTCCGCATAATTTTAAAATAATTCCTACAATGCTTGCCCCTCCCAAAATTGTTAGGCACAAAACTTTAACAGTTGAAAAAAAACAACCTTTCAAATCTTTCAAGCAACCTGGAACACATCCAGTGCTATATTCACCAAGTCTTTTTATGTTTGCTGCCATAGTTGCTGACATAAGTTGAAAAGCATTTTTTCTTTGTTGTTTACTTTCTTGTTCAACTTCTTGACTAAGTCTGTCAATCTCTTGAGGATTTTCACTTTCTTGAACCTGAGCTGCTTTTTTTTGCATACTTTTTCTTGTTGCATCATATCTCTTTTTAGATTGCTGAACAGGATTGCCTGGAAGTTCTCTAGCAGCAGTGAAACTAGCCAATTTTTTTACAGGTCCAGGCAAATCTTTTTGAGCTTTTTTTGCAGTCTTTCTTTTTTGCCTTTCCTTTTTGCTAAAATGATTTGTAAACATACCACCATTTTGTTTTTTATCACCTATTGTTGTGTTATTATCATTTTCTCTTGTTATGGAGGAGTCACCATTTTCATTCTTTTCTGCTTCTTCCTTGTTTTGCCCATTTTGAACTATGGAATTTTCTTTTTGCTCATCTTCCCCTGTTTTATAACCTTCATCATTTTTTGGAGAACCAGAAAAATTTCCAGAAGTTGGCGAACCTATTCCACTAATCAAATCATCTTTATCTGCCATTTTTTTAGCCCTCCTTTTTTATCAATATATCAAAACATAAACAAAAAAGTCAAATAAAAAAGATATATCATAATGATATACCTTTTTTAAAATATTAAGCCCATTTTTTGCTTTACAAGCTTTATTTTGTTTTCTGCTTTTTCTCTTATTCTTTCAGCTCCATTTTGGGCAATTTTTATAATTTCATCTGTGTTTGCCATATAATAATTAAATTTTTCTTGAACTGGAGCCAATGTTTCAACCACGACATCTGTCACTTCACCTTTTAGGGCTCCATAGTTTTTGCCTTCAAAAAACTTTTCAACTTCTTTCATATCTTTTTTTGTTAAAACTGAATAAATTGACATAAGGTTGCTAACTCCAGGTTTGTTTTGTGGGTCAAACCTAATTTCACTTTCACTGTCGGTTACTGCCCTTTTGATTTTTTGTTTTATCAAATCTATGCTGTCTTCTAACAAAATATTTCCAGAGTTGTCAAAATCACTTTTACTCATTTTTTTTGTTGGATTTTGAAGATTATAAATTTTTGCACCAACTTTTTGATATACCCCTTGTGGCACTACAAAAGTTTCACCGTATTTGTTGTTAAACCTAATTGCCAAATTTCTGGCAAGCTCTAAGTGTTGCCTCTGGTCTTCACCAATTGGAACCAAATCTGTGTCATACAAAAGTATGTCAGCTGCCATAAGCATTGGATAATTAAAAAGCCCAACAGACACCATATTTTTGTTTGATGCCTTTTCTTTGTAAGCTGTCATTCTGCTTGCCTCACCCATACTTGTCATACAATCCATAAGCCAACAAAGTTCTGTGTGGGCTGGGATTTGTGATTGATAATATAAAACAGCTTTTTTAGGGTCTAATCCACAAGCCAAATAATTTGCCATAACAGCATAACTATTTGACCTAAGTTCTTGTGGGTCAATGTTAACCGTTAATGAATGAAGGTCAGCAACACAAAATATTGAATTGTTTTCTTCTTGCATTTTTTTCCAGTTGTCAACAGCTCCAATATAATTGCCTAAAGTTAATCTCCCTGTTGGCTTTGCTGCCGTAAATAAATTTTTTTTCATTTTTTTGTTCCTTTTCCTTTTTCTTTGTTATCAACAACTTTTATAGGTTGTTTTTTTCTTGCAAGCAACTCCTTTTTTTCATCTTCTTCTTTAAATCTAGCAAGAAGTGGCTTTATTTTTCTGTTTCCAATAATATAGTCATAAAGCATTATAACTAAGCCTTGCAAAAGCACTCCATAATATGTGAACACACGCCACAACAAAAGTGCCCAAACAGACAGCGAATCTCCAAAAAAGCTTCCAAACAAAACAGCAAAAGAAATTTCAGCCATTCCTGTTCCACCAGGAAGTGGAATAAAGCAACACGCAAGGTCTGTTACTAATGCAATCGTAAATAACTGAGCATAAAGGTTAAACCAATCTGCCCCTAAAGGCTTAAACACAGCATAAACAACAAAAGGCACTGAATAATTTAAAATAAATGTCAACGCTCTTGAAAGCATCATTCCCAAAGCAATCCAACCATTTGAAACAAATTGTCTCATTGTTAAAGAATATTCTTTCACGCTTTTCATCACTTTTACAAAGGTCTTTTTATAGTTTTTTACAATATGCATTTTGTTTAATAACTTTAAAATTCCAATCGTGCAAGCAGGTGCAATCTTTTTGCTGAGAGATAAAAACAATATTGCGCCAAGCAAAAAAACAGTTATAGAAAATCCAATATAACAAAGAGTTTGCATAAATGGCGAAAGTTTAACAATATATGCCCGTTGCAATATAAAAATTATCGCCATAAAAATAACATTAAAAAATTGTGTGTATAAATATTTTGCAACAGGAACACTTGTTGCTGTTCCTGCTGGAAGTCCCCTCTTCATTAAATAATAAACTTGAAAAGGCTGTCCACCAGTTGAAAGAGGTGTTACGCTATCATAAAATCTGCACATTGCGTGTGATTTATAACTCAAAAATGGTCTAGACCTTTTTGTTGTGTGAAGAATAAGCATATAAATAGCACTGGAATCTGCAATAAAAATTCCAAAAAACACAAGAACGCCAACAAGTAACCATAACCAATTCATTTTTGTTGTTAACAGTTCACTAAAGCTTAGCGGTTCTTCTGTTCCTAAAAAGTTATATAAAAGTATTCCAACAACAATGCAAATGTTTAATACCATAAAAATTGCACTTATAATCTTACCCTTTTTGCCTCGTTGCTCTTTTACTGCTTCATTTGATTTTTCAGCTATGTTTGTGGTTAATTCATCTTGGCTAATATCTGGCTGAGCAACAACTTGCTCAAAATATTTTCCAAAGTGAAGAGTGCTAAATTTTAATTTTTCATACAAATGAAAAGAAGATAGCTTTTTTTTGCTAAATAACACAGGTTTAACTATTTCGCTACTCCTTCTTGTTGGTAGCTCTACTATTTGTTTAAATTTTAATATCTCCACAAACTAGCTCCATTTTTATGATATATATTATATTTTATTTCAGTTTAACATAGTAATATTTTTTTGTCAAAGAAATAAAATTAAAAATTGGGAATTAAACCCAATTTTTAATGTTAAAACTTATTAAATATGCATTTTTTGTGTTCTCATCAACTTTTAATGATTCAGAAATATCAACGCTTGCTATTGCCAAAACTTCTGAGCCAACACAAAGCATAGGCAAGAAATCTCTAACTCGCAATGGAATTTTTTTGTCAGATAAATATTTTTTAACCTTTATAATTCCACCACCAAACTTTTCTATAAAATCGCCATCTTTTCTAAAACGCCATTTTGCATTTTTTGGAACTTTGTCGGCATCAATCAAAAGACTTCCAACAACAGGCTCTTTTTGTTCGGTTTTTTTAATTTGAATTGAGCCATAATCCTCTATGCTTGTTGTGCCTTTTTTAAATGGCCATTCTGTTGTCACTTGTTGTTTTGATTTTTTTATGGCAAGTGTTATATATTCATATTCTTTGTGAACTGTAACATTTTGTGGCATTGTTAATTTTGCACCATTTTCTGCTGATTTTGCAAGATTTGTTATCATATCTATATGATTTTTTTGAACGCCCTGAGTTATTCCAAGTTTTTCAAAGCAATCAAGAATTAGTCTGTTTATAAAACTTGTTTTATATGAAAAATATGACAAAGGAATTTTAACAACACCTTTTTCAAACAAAACTGCATCAAAATTCATAAGAGAACGAATTGTTTCATCATCTTCTTTGCAAATTTCAGCAAAATTGCATAAGTTTTCATCAACATTAGGCCAAACTCTTCTAAGTTCTGGCAAAATTTTGTTGCGTAACAAATTTCTTGAAATTGTCGTATCTTGATTTGTTTCATCCTCAACATAAGGAATTTCATTTTCATAAACATAAGATAATAATTCTTCTTTTTTGGTATCTAAGAATGGTCTAACATAAAAATCATCTCTAACATATTGCATTCCAGATGCTCCACTTAGCCCTGACCCTCTCAAAAGATGTAACAAAACAGTTTCTGCCTGGTCATTTAGATGATGCGCAATGGCAATTTTATCAACCAAACCTTTTTCTTTTAAATTTTCAAAAACATTATATCTTGCCTCTCTGCAAGCTTGTTCCATTGAATAACCTTTTTGTTTTGCTAGCCTTGCTGCTTCAACACTAAATTTATAAAATCTTATTCCATTTTGTTTGCAATAATCTTCAACAAAATATAAATCTCTTTTATCATTTTCTCTTGTGTTGTGGTTAACATGAAGTGCAACAACTTCAATATCAAAAATCTCTCTATTGTTAAACAAAAAATGTAATAATGCCATTGAGTCTGACCCACCACTTACAGCAATTCCAACAACATTTCCTGGTGAAAACATTTTTTGTTCTTTTATTAAATTTATTACTTTTTCCATTTTTTTCTCCATCTTTTTATGTTTCTTTTTTAATTATACAACATAAAAGGTTATTTTTCAATAGGGAATTTAAAAAATGTTTTTAATTTATATAAAAAAACTAAAAAATGTTAAAAATTTAATAAAAAAATCGCATAAAAATTAAATAATTTGCTTATTTTTTTGCATTTATAACTTTTGCCATATTTTTCCAACCAAAACTGTCATATCATCTTTTGCATAATTTTTGTTTATTTTTAAACTTTCTTCCAAAATTTTATCTGCTAAAATTTGTGGGTTTTCTGTTTGTGTGTTGTTAATTAAATCTTGCAATTTTTTAACATCATCAAAAACATCAACAACACCATCAGATAAAAGTATAACCATATCATTATCATTTAAAGCATAATAATCAAATGTTGGATTAACTGATTCTAATATACCTAACGGAAGAGATGAAGTTTTAACCAAAATTGTGGTGTCTTTTTTCTTTATAAATCCTATTGTTGCACCAAGTTTTATAAGCTCACAAAAACCCTCTTTTAAATCAAAAACACAAATATCAATCGCTGAAAAATTTTCCTCATCTTTTAGCGATAAAAGTTTGTTAACATTTGATATAATCAAATTTGTTTCAAATCCAGCAAGATAAAACTTTTCTATTAAATTTAATGAAAGCTCAGAAACATTGTGAGCATCAAGTCCACTTCCCATTCCATCACAAACAGACATAAAAACTTTTTCTTTTCCTATTCTTTTCACCGAAAAAGTATCACCACTTTTTATGCTCCCATTTTTAAGGGCCATACTACTTCCAAAAACAACATCATAAGCATAAGCTTCTTTTAAAACAATTAGCATAAACCCTGCTTTTTGTGATGGGACACTTAAATTTACATCTAATCTTATTTTTGTTAACTTTGAAACTATTTTTGCTATTTTTTGAGCATCAGCATCCCCATTTTTTATAATGAGTGAAATGCTATCAATTTTTTGTTCTTTTAAATAAACAACTGCTTCACTACATAATATTTGTTCATATAAAAGTGTTTCTATTATCTTTTTTTCTAATCCTAAATCAAAAGTTATTGTCTTTTTTATTTCATTATTAACGCTATAAAGAATTTGCCTAACTCCTGATAGCTGTTCTGAAATTAAAAGCCTATTGCTATTCATTCCATTTGATACTATTGCATACTCATTATATTCTTTTGTTAAATTGTTTATATTGTTTGTTAAAATATTTATTTTTTCACAATTTTTCAAAAGAGTTGAAGAAGCATCATAAAAGCTTATTTTTCCTCTTGATAAACAAAGACCTATTAAACTTTCAATATCATTGTTGTTTATCATATTATAATGCATACAATCACTTTTTCTTGGGCAGTTTTGGCAACAACTTTTTTTAACTTCATTTGTTAAAAGTTTTATTGCATCATCAGCATTTAATGCTTTTTTTGTCATTTTTAAATAAATATTTTGCATTTCCTTAAAAATTTCATCAACTTTTATAAGCTTATCTGAAACTATCTGCCTACTTTTGTTTATGAAATTTCTCAAACTATATTCTTCTTTTTCAGAAATAATACTTTGTTGCAACTTTTTAAACCATTTTGTTGGAATAAGCAAAAAAACAGACAAACTTAACAAAATAGGCAAAAATTTTAAGAAATCATAGTCATTAAACAAATATAAATTAACAAAAGCATCAACCAAGATTAAAGACAAAACTTGAAAAATTTTTTTAGAATTTTTTGTTAAACTTAAAACAAGACTAATCAAAGTTATTGTTACAAATATATCAAAACTTTGAGAAGATATCAAATCCCCTAACCCCAAAAGAACAGAAAATATAATGCCAGAACCCTCAAAAACAGTTACCAAAACTATGCACAAAAACAAAAATATTGTTTTGCAAAAAATTTGATTATAGTCTGGAATGCTGGAAGCCCCACAGCCAATGGCAATCAAAAAAACTCCAGCACATATCATTTCATCAAGCGTATAATTTCGCCTAACTCCTTTAATTAAAAGGCTTTGCATAAAATATAAATAAGCAAACAGACAAACTATTCCAATCAAAATGCTTATTATGCTATTTACAAAACTCACGCCATCATAAGAATTTAAAAGCAAATATGGCGATTGAGATAACAAGGCATATAACCCTATAAAAACACTATTTAATGGCTTTTTGAACTTATAATGCAAAAAATAGAAAAACACAAAAACAAAACAAGTGCAAAAAAGATTTAAAAAATTAAATAAACTAAATTCATAAATAAGCCCAGATAATATGTATAACGGAACTAAAAAGTAAATTTTTTGATTACACCAAACAAGAGCAAATATCATTCCAAAAGCAAATGGATGCAAGCCTTTTATCTCAGCAAATTGCAAGACAACAAATAACAGAAAAAACAGAAAATATTTTAAAATTCCATAAAACCAATCTTTCTTTAATGCCATATACTCCTCCATACTGATTATAGAACAAATCATTTTAAATAAAATGTAAGAAATTTTATTATATATTGTTTTTTTGTTAAAAAATGAAGATTTTAAATTCTATTGATTTTTTTTATGTTTTTTGTTATAATCCCAAAAGGAGAAAAATATGCGTATATGTATTTTAGCTAGCGGAAGTAAAGGTAATTGCACATATATTGAATCAGAAAATTCAAAAATTTTGATTGATGCCGGGTTATCTAAAAAAGAAATTGTTAACAGGCTGAGTTTGATAAAAGTGAGCCCAAATGATATAGATGCAATTTTGGTAACACACGAACACAGCGACCACATAAAGGGATTAGAAAACTTTGCTAAAGAATATAAGTGCAAAGTTTATGGCCACCGTGATAGCTTTGGGATGATTGAAGAAAAATGTAGCTTAATTCCACTATCTCAGCAAGTTGAATTTTGCTCAAATGATTTTAATATAAAAGATTTAATAATAAGTCCTTTTGATTTAGACCACGACTCAAACCATTGTGTTGGTTTTTCTGTTATGGAGAATGGTAAAAAATTTACTATTGCAACTGACCTTGGACATATGACTCCAGAAATTGAAAAGAAGCTTAAAACAAGTGATTTTATTGTTTTGGAATCTAATCACGACATATTAACTTTGAAAAATAATCCAAACTACTCTTATAGCTTAAAGCAAAGAATACTTTCAAAATATGGGCACATCAGCAATGATGAATGTTCAAACACTATTTTAAACTTGATTGGACATAAAACAAGAGGTGTTATGCTGGCCCACCTAAGCGAACAAAACAACTCAAAAGAACTTGCAATAAATGAGATAAACAAAAAGCTTATAAAAAACAATATAAAAGCAGAAGATTTTAATATGTATGTTGGAGTGGCAACTCAAAACAATGTTAGCAACATTTTTAAAATAAAATAAATATTATTTCTATTTTTGCACACAAATATTTTGGGTGATAAAAAATGAAAAATAAAAAAGAAATGGCAAAAGATATTAAAGCAAAAATTGTTGGATATTTGGCATACTTTGTTTTTTTGAGTGTTATTGTTTTGTTTTTAATTGCTCAATTTGGAGTTTTTGATAAAAAAACAACAAAAAACAAAGCATATTTAGAAGAGCAAGAACAAAGTGATGTTAAAGAAATAACAAAAACTGAAACTGCTGAAACAAAATACTTAAATTACTAAAAAAGATATAGATTTCTCTATATCTTTTTTTGTTATAAAATTTATACACATAATGCATAATTTTATACACTATATAATAAAATTTTAATACTTTGGTTCAATAATTCCATATCCCCCAAATGTTCTTTTATAAATTATATTAACCTTGCCTGTTTCTTCATTTAAATATACATAAAAACTATGGTCGCTGTTTTCTAAATACATTTGCGCATCTTCAATTGATAGTGGAACTATATCAAAACTTTTATGTTTGTTAACAGCATTTTTTGTTTGAGGAATAAATTCACTATCATCTTCTTCAAAATAAAGCCAATCTCTATCTCTTAGAACTTCTTTCTTTATTTTATCCTTTAACTTTGAACTATATTTTATAATCTGCTTTTCAATCTTTGGAAGTGCCAAATCTATGTTTTGAAACATATTGTCACTTGTAACTTCACTTCTAAACATTAACCCTTTATCCTTTATGGTTAGTTCAAGCTTAGATAAATCATTTTCTTTTTTACAATAAACTTTTGTTTCTGCATTATCACCAAAATAACGATCTAATTTTTCTATCTTTTTTGTCAAAATGTCTTTTAATTTGTTGCTAACAACATAATTTTTTGAAGAAATTTGTATTTTCATTCTAACACCTCCTCTTATATTGTAAACAAAATAAAAAATTTTGTCAAACAAATAGCTATTTAAAAGTTAATTTTCCATCAACAACATCAACAATAACTTTTGAACCATTTAAGATATTTCCCATCAAAATTTCATCAGCCAGTTTATCTTCTATTTCTTGTTCTATAACTCTTCTAAGTGGCCTTGCTCCCCACTCTGAATTATAACCTTGATCCACTAAATATTTTAAGGCATTTTCTGTTAATTTTAATTTTATGTTTTGGTCTGTAAGTTTTGTTGAAAGTTTTGTTATCAAATATTTTGCAACCATAGCAAGTTCAATCTTGCTTAATGTTTTAAACACAACAATGCTGTCAATTCGGTTTAAAAATTCTGGTCTAAATTTAAGTTTTACATCAGACAATAAAATGTTATATGCCTCTTCATCTAATTTTCTTTTTTGTTCTGGGTCTTGAACTTTTTGATATAAATATCTATTTTGCTTGTAAGCATTTTCATTCACTCCAACATTGCTTGTCATAATAATTATTGAGTTCTTAAAATTAACCACTCTTCCGTGACTGTCGGTTAGCCTTCCATCATCCAAAATTTGTAACAAAATGTTAAATATATCTGGATGAGCTTTTTCTATTTCATCAAACAAAATAACTGAATATGGCTTTCTTCTAACCTGCTCTGTTAATTGTCCTGCATCTTCGTGACCCACATATCCTGGAGGAGAACCTATGATTTTGCTGACTGAGTGTGCTTCCATATATTCACTCATATCTAATCTTATAATATGATTTTCATCATCAAAAAGAGCTTCTGCCAGTGCTTTTGAAAGTTCTGTTTTTCCAACTCCTGTTGGCCCTATAAACAAAAATGTTCCTATTGGCCTATTTGGGTCTTTTAGTCCAGCTCTTGCCCTTCTTATTGCTTTTGAAACTGCAACAACAGCTTCATCTTGTCCAACAACTCTTTTATGCAAAACATTTTCTAAATTTAAAAGTTTTTGTTTTTCGCTGGTTGTTAATTTTGAAACTGGAATTCTTGTCCAACTGCTAACAACATTTGCTATATCATCAAATCCTATGTGAACTGAATTATTTTTTTTGTCTTCTTCAAACTTTTTCTTAATTTTTTCTATTTCAAGACTTATTGTGTTTATTTTATCTCTAATTGATGCCGCTTTTTCAAAATTTTGAGCAATTATTGCTTCTTTTTTGCTTTGCTCCAATATTTCCAACTCTTCTTGCTTATCTTTTAGTGGAGTTGGCATTGTCATACCCTTAACTTTTGCCCTTGAGGCAGCTTCATCAACAAGGTCTATTGCTTTGTCAGGCAAACTTCTATCCATAATATAGCGGTCACTTAAAGTTGCTGCCGCTTCTATTGCTTCATCGGTTATTTTAACCTTGTGAAAAGCCTCATAAGAGTCTCTTATGCCTTTTAATATTTCTATTGTTTGAGCAACTGTTGGAGGGTTTACAACAACTGGCTGAAATCTTCGCTCTAAAGCTTTGTCTTTTTCGATAAACTTTCTATATTCATCAGTTGTGGTTGCCCCAACTGTTTGAAGTTCTCCTCTTGCCAAATATGGTTTTAACATATCTGATGGATTAACTTCTCCTTTTTCTGCCCCTGCTTGAGCAAGAGTGTGAAGTTCATCAATAAAAACAATAATATTTTTGCATTTAATTATGGTTTCTATAGTGTCTTTTAGTTTTTCTTCCATACTTCCACGATATTTTGTTCCAGCCATAAGTGAGCCAATATCTAGTGAAAAAATAATTTTATCACGCAAAAATTCTGGAACTTTCCCTGCCACAATAGCGTGAGCAAGCCCCTCCACAACAGCACTTTTTCCAACTCCAGCTTCTCCAATTAACACTGGATTATTTTTTGTTTTTCGGCATAAAATTTCAATAACTCTTTCAATCTCTTCTTCTCTGCCAATTATTGGGTCAATTTTATGTTCTCTTGCTTTTTGTGTTAAATCAACTCCCAAAGCAAGCAATTTTTTTGGTAGAGCACTGTTTTGTTGCTCATCTCGCTCTAAGCTTATCACAACATCATCTTCTGGAATGGTTGCTGCTGCCCCATCTTTTAAAACTTGCAGCAAATCATCTCTAAGACTAACTATATTTATCTTAAACCCATCACTTAAAATTGAAATGGCAGTGTTTTCAGAACTAGACAAAAGAGCATAAGTCACATGTTCTGTTCCAATAAAATCATGTCCTAAAGTGTTTGCTATGCCTTTGGCATTTTTTAAAACTTCTTTAACTCGTGGTGAAAGTTCTATTTGTTTTGCATTTAAACTTTGAGCCTTTTTAAATCTTTCATCAAAAATTTGCAAAAAAGTATGTTGATTAACACCATATTTTTCTAATAATTTGCTAGACAAACACTCATCCATAGAAATTATTCCAAACAGCAAATGTTCTGTTCCAAGCAAATTTTGTCCACTTTGCGTTGCAAGCTCTCCTGCATTTTGCAAAGCATATTGAACCATTTGTGTAAATCCATTGTTTTGATACATACAAATCCCCCATACTAAAAGTTATTATTGTCTATTTGCTTTTTTCAGTATCTCTTGTATTGCTTTATCACACTCAGTATAAATTTTTTCTATTGGTCTTCCTATATAATATGTTCCATTCTCATACAAAACTTTTCCTGCAACCATTGTCATAACAACATCTGAATACGATGCTGAATAAACAAGATGAGATATTAAATCAGTGTGTGGATACCAATGAGGGTCAGAAATTGAAATTCGTATTATATCAGCCTGATAACCTTTTTTAAGTTGCCCTATTTTATCATCTAGATATAACGCTTTTGCCCCACCTCTTGTTGCCATCAAAATAACATCTTTTGGTTCAACAACTTTTGCATCCATTAACAAAACTTTTTGTGAGGTTGATGCCAAAAACATTTCTTTAAACATATCAAGCCTGTTGTTGCTTGCAACACTATCTGTTCCCAAGCTTAAACTGATGCCTTTTTGCATATATGAATAAATTGGCGCAATCCCACTTGCAAGTTTAAAGTTTGAAGACATATTTATGCTAACATTAACATTATGTTTTTTAAATATTTCCATATCTTCTTTGTCAACATGAATCCCGTGCGCTATTGTGGCTTTATAATCAAAAAACCCAAGATCTTCAAGATATTTAACTGGTGTTTTGCCTGTTTCTTTTTCACAATTTCCAACTTCATCAAGTGTTTCACACAAATGAATTGTTTGTGGAAGATTATATTTTTTTGCTAAATATGTGCAATCTATCAAACCTGTTTCATCAAGAGAAATAATGCTGTGGCTAGACACAAAAAAAGTTATAAGCGGATTTTTTTTATCAAGTTCGGCATATCTGTTTTCCCAATCGTGCCTTCTTGCCTCTTTGTTTAATTTATATCTAACATCAATGTGAATAGCTCCTCTCATTTTTGTAACTTCAAAAGCATAAAGTGGCGCTTTTTGATGAAAATAATTGTTTAAAACACAAGTTGTTCCACCTCTAACAAGTTCAGCTATAGATAGCATTGTTGCCCAGAAAGAATCTTCTGGCTGTAAATGTTCTTCAAGTGGTCTTATTTGGTCATACCACCAATTGTTAAAAGATGTTTTTTCAGCAAGTCCCCTAAAAAGTTGCATAGGAAGATGTGCGTGAGAATTAACAAAACCAGGCATAATAATATCGCCAAAACAGTTGACTTTTTTATCTGCCATAAAGCCTTCTTTTTCTTCTCCTACATAAACAATCTTGTCATCCTCAACCCAAACCTCACCATTTGGATAAATTTTAAAATTATCATCACAAGTTATAACATAAGCATTATAAAATCTAGTTTTCATATTTTCCTCCAATTCATTTTATTATACAACACAAACAAAAAAATAACAAATAAAATAACCCACTTTATCTTTTAATATTTATACAATTTATTATGCGTAAAATAATCTTTGTCAAAATGATTTTGTCAAATTATTATTAAAAACAACAAGAAACTTTTCAAAATAAATTTTAACACCAAAAAATAAAAAAAAAATAAAAAACACTTTGCTTTTGCAAAATGCTTTTTTGTTTGTTATAAATATTTTTTCAAATATTGCCCTGTATAACTTTTTTTAACTTTGGCAACTTCTTCTGGCGTTCCTGTGGCAATTATCGTTCCACCACCGCTTCC
>Ga0247611_10005957_pt1 | contig 15820 bp, 13 predicted proteins | sample 177DNAGHGhighgp2_FD_192422 | JGI IMG/M metagenome (GOLD analysis project Ga0247611, IMG submission 192422) | Sheep rumen microbial communities from Palmerston North, Manawatu-Wanganui, New Zealand - 1770 DNA GHGhigh gp2 | ecosystem: Host-associated > Mammals > Digestive system > Stomach > Rumen...
GTACAAGACCTCTCCATCCTCACAGACGTACTGCAGCATTGACTCAATATAAATGTCATCTGCTTCCTGAAGAATGCGCACCTTTTCGGGAGTGATGTCTCCGAGGATGCGGACAGCAAGTCCCGGGCCGGGGAATGGATGGCGCTTGATAAGCCGTTCGGGCATGTTCAACTGGTAGCCCACACGCCTCACCTCATCCTTGAACAGCCATTTCAACGGCTCACAGAGCTGCAGATGCATCTCTTTGGGCAGACCGCCTACGTTGTGATGACTCTTGATGACCATACCTGTGATGCTGAGACTCTCGATGCGGTCGGGATAAATGGTGCCCTGGGCAAGCCATTTGGCATCGGTGATTTTCTTGGCTTCTGCATTAAACACCTCAACAAAGTCGCGGCCGATGATTTTACGCTTCTGCTCTGGGTCGGAAACACCCTCAAGGTCGGCGAAGAACTTGCTGCTGGCATCTACGCCTATCACGTTGAGGCCCAAGCCTTTGTATGCATCCATCACCTTATTGAATTCATTTTTGCGCAACATGCCATGGTCGACAAAAATACAGGTGAGACGGTCGCCGATGGCTCGGTTGAGCAATACAGCACAAACGGAGGAGTCTACACCGCCACTGAGTCCAAGTATGACACGATCATTTCCTATCTGTTGCTTCAGCTCTGCCACTGTGGTCTCGACAAAAGATGCCGGACTCCATTCCTGACGGCTTCCGCAGATGTTGACAACGAAGTTACGAAGCAAATCTTTACCCTGGGTGGTGTGGAATACCTCTGGATGGAACTGAACCGCCCACAAAGGATGCTGCTCACTGGCATATGCCGCATATTTGACATCTGCCGTGGAAGCGATGGCGTGACAGTCGGAGGGAATGGCGGTGATGGTGTCGCCATGACTCATCCAAACCTGTGAGTTGGGTTCAAAACCCTGGAAAAGAGGGTTGGATGCATCGAATGACTGAAGATTGGCACGCCCATACTCTCTTGTGTTGGTCTTCTCCACTTTTCCACCACCGGATTGGGCGATGAATTGTGCGCCATAGCAGATGCCAAGCACAGGGATGCGTCCTACAAACTGACTGAGGTCAACGCGAAATGCCTGCGGGTCGTGAACGGAGAAGGGCGAACCGCTGAGGATGACACCTATCACTGTGGGGTCGCCGACAGGAAATTTGTTGTAGGGCAGAATCTCACAAAACGTATCGAGCTCACGCACGCGTCTGCCTATCAGTTGGGTGGTCTGTGACCCAAAGTCGAGAATGATGATCTTTTGCATATGAAATGGTTTTTGGTTTTGCTGTAATTATGGCATAGATTCAGATGGGGTGGACAACTGCCGGATGAATTGCTCGGCTTTTTCCAATGTATCCAACTTTCCCACATCCATGAGTCGGAGGTCGGTCTTCAAATATCCCTTGATGCGAACCTTGTCGCATAGCGAGAGATAGAAGTCAATGATGCCGAAACGCTCGGGCCAACCTTGCATCATCTGTAGGAGTCTGGGGGATATGACGTGGATACCCGCAAATGCCAACTTCCGATATAAAGAGGGGTCGAGTGAGGGATAGGGTGAGCGTACCTCTCCTGTCCCAATGTGCGTCCACCCCTTCATCAGCATGCCTTCATCAAAGAGCAGATACCTGCTCGTTTGACGCTCGCTGACCAACAGGGTGGCGTCAGCGTCTGCTGCGTGCGAGTACAACTCACCAAGGTCGACATTGCTGAGAATATCCACATTATGTATCAACACATGGCTGTCGGAAGAGAACAGGGAAGCGGCCTTACGCAGCCCGCCGCCAGTCTCCAGTAGGGCTTCTCTTTCGTCTGAGAAGAGAATGTCCATACATGTACGGGGATGCTCATTCACGTAGTCCACGATTTGGTCGGCAAAATGGTGCACATTGATGACAACACGCTCAAAACCGGCTGACTCCAATCGGTCGAGCACATGGTCGAGCAATGGCTTCTCCCCTACCCTGACCAAGGCCTTCGGCATGGTATCGGTGAGGGGGCGGAGCCTGGTACCCAGGCCGGCTGCAAAAATCATGGCCTGTCTCATCTTGCGGGCAAAATTTGGTTGATTCCTTGTTCACGATGGCATATCCTTACCTCGATGCCAAACTTTTTGTTGAGATGTTCGGCAAGATGCTGTGCGGAGTATACACTGCGGTGCTGACCTCCGGTACATCCAAAAGAGAACATAAGGTCTGTAAAACCTCTCTGAAGATAACGCGCCACATGGGCATCTGCCAATTGGTAAACGTGTCCGAGAAAGGTGACAATCTCTCCGTCGTCCTCCAAAAAACGGATGACGGGCTCGTCGAGACCGGTCAGTTTCTTGTATGGCTCATACCTTCCGGGATTGTGGGTGCTGCGGCAGTCAAACACATAACCACCTCCATTGCCGGATTCGTCATCGGGAATTCCCTTACGGTACGAGAAACTGAAAACCCTTACCACCAGCGGGCCCTTACCGTCATATTTCGAAAAAGTGGCAGGACCGTCATTGGAGTGGGCCTGATAGATATTGGAGTCGGTGGTGCGATATCCGTCCGTACGTTGCTTGGGCTCGTCTTTCACCTCAAACTGGGGCAATTGGGTAAGTCTGCTCAGCACATCCATCAGATAGGGATAATGGAAATTCTCTGCTGCCAGCATACGTCTGAGGTTGTCAATGGCGGGCGGGATGGAGTCGATGAAGTGTTGTTTGCGCTCAAAATAGCCTCTGTAACCGTATGCGCCCAAAACCTGCAGGGTTCGGAATAGCACAAAGAGTGACAGACGTTCCACAAAGTGACGCTTGGAGGGTACCTCGGTGAATTGCTTGAGGGAATAATAGTATTCGTAAATCAGCTTGCGGCGTAGTTTGTCGGGATAGCGGGCGGACGCCTGCCAGAGAAATGAGGCGAGGTCATAGTAATACGGACCCTTTCGGCCTCCCTGAAAATCAATAAACGAGGGCTTCCCTTCCTTGTCGAGCATCACATTGCGGGCTTGGAAGTCGCGGTACATGAAACTGTCCGTGGGCTCTGCCAACAAGTCTTTTGCCATCAGCCTGAAATTGGCCTCCAACTTCAGTTCATGAAAGTCAAGGTCTGTGGGTTTGAGAAAACAATACTTGAAGTAGTTGAGGTCGAACAACACATTCTCCTCATTGAATTCGGGCTGAGGGTAACAATATGACCAGTCCAATCCACGGGCACCACGGATTTGGAAATTGGGAAGTTGCCTGATGGTCTCCACCAAAAGATTCTGTTCCTTTAAATTGTATCGCCCTCCGGCTTCCCTGCCGCCCTTGAGCGCGTCAAAAAGTGACTCTTTGCCCAAGTCTTTCTGGAGATACCTCATCCGGTCTTCACTGACGGCAATCACATCAGGAACAGGCAACTTGCGCTTCCTGAAATGACCGGAAAGATAGATGAAAGCATCGTTCTCGTCTCGGCTGGTGCCTACCACACCGATGACTGTCTCTCCATCGGAATTGCCCAAACGGTAATAAGCACGGTTGCTTCCTGCACCTGCCAAGGCTTCAATGCTGGCTGGTGCCTTACCAAAATGTGATGTGTATAATTGACGCAGTAATTGCATGCTGATATTCAATTCCTTTGCTCAGACCTGGGCTGGCCGTTGTCATTGTCGTTTTCCTCGTTCTCTTCCATGGCTTGTTGCTGCTCTTCCCACTCACGGCGGCGTTTGTTGTCGTATTTGAGCAAAAAAGAATCAATGAGCAGCAACAGCATCATGATGCCCAAAGCCATGAGGAACGAACGTGTGAGATATATCAATGCTGCTGAAAGCAACAAAAGAAAAATCAAGTGAAGTATGGTTTTCTTGTCCATGACGATATAATGACGAATCTCTTTTGGGGGTGTAAAGGTACTAAAAAGTACCCGTTTTTTCAAACATATCCCTCGTTTTTTGTTTATCCACAAAAAAATTGAATGGATTTTTGAGTTTTCACCATACTTTTGTTATTTTTGCATAGCAGAAAGCAAGGTTTGCTTAAACCATCATTCAAAGACTTTCAGACCATGCAGGAAAGTAAATATTTGGTTGCTAACGAACATGACGCATTGTGGGGACTGACGGTCAGCACCGTCGGATATGATGCGGTTGAGCCAGGTGAGCACTACCCTACCAAGGGCCATGCGGATGGATATTACTTTGACATGGAAAGAGGAAGGGTATTGAATGAATATCAGATGCTTTATTTGATGGAGGGCGAAGGGACATTCCAATCTGCTCACATTGAAAGCACGACAATAAAAGCAGGCGACATTTTCCTGCTGTTCCCAGGAGAATGGCACACTTACGGGCCATTGCCAAAATCGAAATGGAAAAGCTATTGGATTGGATTCAAAGGGCGCAACATCGACGACAGGGTGAACAACAACTTCCTGCATCCCTCGAAAGCCATCTACCATGTGGGATATTCTTCTGAAATCATCGAACTGTATAAAGCTGCGATGAAGGCTGCATTCGAGGAGGCCGCACATTCACAACAGATGCTGGCAGGGATAGTCAACCACCTCCTGGGGGCGATGTATTCCCTGGAGCGCATTATAGAACTCAACAAGAATCACGGCCAGGTGGAAATGGTAGGCAAGGCTCGCATCCGAATACGTGAGTCGCTGGAGAGCGATCTTACCATCCAGCAATTGGCTGATTCACTGGGGGTGAGCTATTCCAACTTCAGAAAACTCTTCAAGTTGCACACAGGACTCTCCCCTGCCCTATATCAGCAGGATTTGCGTCTGCAGCGTGCCAAGGAACTGCTTTCGACTACAAAGATGAGTATCAAGGAAATCGCCTATAGATTGAATTTCGAATCGCCAGATTATTTCTCATCCCGTTTTCGTATGAAGACAGGAATGAAACCCAGCGAATTCAGAAAACAAGGGTTGGCGGGAAAAAGAGATGAATAAGTAATGATTATCGAATAATTAATAAACTATTTGAAAACTATGAAAAGTATTTTGGAAAACCGTCCTGGCTTGCGTGGAGAAATTGAGAAAATCGCAGAGGTAGCCGGCTATTTGTGGCAAAATGGATGGGCAGAGCGCAATGGTGGCAACATCACCGTCAACATCACAAAATTTGTGGACGACGAGATTCGTTCCATGCCTGCCATCAGTGAGGTGAAACCTATCGGTGTCGCTCTCCCCTTCCTCAAGGGATGCTATTTCTATTGCAAGGGGACAGGAAAAAGAATGCGTGACCTCGCACGATGGCCAATGAGCAACGGAAGCGTGATTCGCATCCTCGACGACTGCGCCAGTTATGTGATTATTGCTGATGAGCCAGTATTGCCCACCAGTGAACTGCCCTCACATCTCACGGTACATAATCATCTGATAGAAAAAGGCTCACCATACACCGCAACAGTGCATACCCATCCCATCGAGTTGGTGGCAATGAGCCACTCGAAGAAATTCCTCGAGAAGGATGTGCTGACCAATATCCTGTGGAGCATGATTCCCGAGACAAAAGCATTCTGTCCGCTCGGACTGGGCATCATTCCTTATACATTGCCTGGCAGTGTGGAACTGGCTGATGCCACCTTGAGGGAACTCGATGACTACGATGTCGTTTTGTGGGAAAAACATGGCGTTTTCGCACAGGGACTTGACGTGATGGATGCCTTTGACCAAATAGATGTGCTCTCGAAGAGTGCGAAAATATACATCAATGCCCGTTGTATGGGATTTGAGCCGGATGGCATGACTCAGGAACAGATGAAGGAAATGTCAGTGGCTTTCAATCTCCCGAAATAACAACAGCACATAACACCCAAAAACAAGTAATCCGGCTCCACTCAGGAAGCCGGATTTCTTGTCTTGTAGAGTTATTCTGCTTATGTAGGTAGGTTAATTAATAGTTCTCTCCATATCGCTCCTTGGCGATGCTGTCAAGGGTGCGACCACGGGTGTTGGGACAGCAAATGAAGCCCACAACGAGGGAAATGAGCAACAAGGCTATCATACAATAGGCGGCAATGGTGAATCCCTCACCGTTCTCTCCATAGATATAGGTGAAAATCAAACCCCATACAGCGGATAGACCACGGACGATGAAGAACATCAGACCTTGGGCGCCGGCACGGAATTTGGCGGGGAACAGCTCAGAACCCCACAGTGCATAGAATATCTGTGGTGACGAACCGCCTTGGATGCCCCAAAGGACAGCAAACAGCCACAGTCCGGCACGACCATTGACACCGATGGTTACGATAACAAGCCATGCACAGATGGCGACTACCAAACCAAAAGTATAGATAGCTTTGTGGCTGGTCTTGTCAATGAGCTTAGACACGATGAATGTCACACCGACGATAATGGCCCATTGGATGCAGTTCATCCAGTTGGCTTGCTCGTTGGTCACTCCGCCTGCCGTCTCATAAATATGAGGCTGGAAGAACCCCATCACCGAAGCCACCAGGTTCCAGGTCAGATAGATGGTTGCCAAGAAACATACTGTCTTGACTGCAACACTGTTGGAGAACAGCACTCCGAAAGCATGAAGCAGACCGGTGTCTTCTCCCTTGGCCTTGGCGGCTGCCTTGGCTGCCTTCCACTCACTGCTCTCATCAAGCTTGCGCTGCAAATTCCATGCGATAAACGCCACAATGAACAGCGACAGGAACACGATGCGTGAACTGAACACATTGACGGCTTCCTGAGTGAGCCCATCGCCGCCGAAGAATTGTGCGACGCTTTCAACCCAACCAAAAAGATATCCGCCAGGGGCAAACAACATGCCCAACAACAGAATCATCATGGGACCGACACCCCATGACATCTGGGATATGCAGATGTTGCGGCCTCTGTTGTTGACTTCCGAACTCTCTGAAATATAGGTCCATGATGCAGGAACACCAATGCCAACAGAGATTCCCGTCACGAGAAATCCAAGCAGCAACATCGGGAAGTTGACACTGCAGATGATGAGCGTCACACCCAGCATATAGACCAGAAGGTTGTAGGTGTAGATGAACTTACGGCCATACTTATCGGCGAGGAACCCACCAATAATGGCTCCAAGGGCTGCACCCAGACAGTTGGCACTGATAAAGTTGAGCCATCCCAGATGAACCTCGGACAAACCAAGGTAATTCTGCCACAATGTCAGACCACTGGCACCCGCCACGATGGCTCCGGCATCGAGATAATTGGTTAGGGACACGGCAATCGTGCTCCTCAGGCTTCCTTTACTTGTTGACATAATGCAAAAGTGTTACTTTTAACGCTTTGAGGTGACATCTCTCTCGTACTGCTGGATGGCGGGGATGAACTCGTCGCCAACAGGTACGTTGTTCTTGAGGTTGAAATAGTCGAACACGGCTCCGAAAGGCATTGACTTGGCTTCCTCCATCAGGGCAAGACGCTCGAAATACTGACCGTTGTCCTCATATTCACGAAGCTTGGCTACTGGTTCGAGAAGTGCTTGAAGGATGCACTTCTGTGTAGCACGTGTGCCGATGATGTATGCACCGATACGGTTGATGCTGGCATCAAAGTAGTCGAGGCCGACATGGGCACGGTGAAGACCGTTGGAACGAACCAACTCTTTGAACAGGTCGAGGGTCTGGTCATTCATAATGGTTACATGGTCGGAGTCCCAGCGCACAGGACGGCTGACATGCAGCATCAGTTCAGGAACATACATGAGCAAGGTGGAGACAAAGTCACTCACATTCTCTGTCTGCTCATAATGACCAGTGTCGATGGTGTACATCTGCTTGCGGGTGGAGCAATATGCGGTATAGAAATCGTGTGAACCGACAGTGTAGCTCTCCAAACCAATTCCGAAAAGTTTTGCCTCAAAGCAGTTTTTCACTCCGTCGAGTTTCTCCTCCATAATCTCATCGAGGGAAGCGGCAAGAATCTCACGGTATTTCTTCCTCTGGACAGGCATGTCTTTTGAACCGTCATGCACCCAAATGTTCATGATGCAGGGGTCGCCCTGAGCCTTGCCCATGGCATCGGCAATGCGGCGGCAACGTTTGGTGTGCTCAATCCAGAAATCACGGATGCTCTTGTCGGGATTGGAAAGTGTAAGGTCACCACTCTTCGGATGCGAGAAGGATGTGGAGTTGAAATCCAACATCATCTTGTTCTCCTTGGCCCAGTCAATCCAACTTTGGAAATGCTTGACTTCCACCTGGTCGCGGTCAACAAACTGTCCGCCGAAGTCTCCATAAATCTCATGGAGATTAAGACGATGATTGCCGGCTATCAAGGTCTTCACATACTCAATGTCCTGACGCACCTCGTCGATATTGCGTGCGCGACCAGGATAGTTGCCTGTGGTCTGAATGCCTCCGGAGAGTGCATCATTGCGCTCAAATCCTACTACATCGTCAGACTGCCAGCAATGCAGGGATATCTGCTGCTTCTCCAACTCTGCTATAGCTTTGTCGGTGTCGACGCCAATGGCGGCATAACGTTCTTTGGCTACTTCATAAGCCTTCTCAATCAGTTCTGATTTCATTTGCTTTTTGTTTTAGTTATTGATGGTTAGTATTATTGTCTGGTAACTTCCAAATAGCGGTTATAGGCAGCCTCCCATTGTTCTTTGTCCTGAGGGACAAAACGCTTCATCTCTATGCTGTTGCCTATAATCTTGCGCATCTCCCATATATCTTTCACTATGCCGCAGGCCTTCGACTGAAGCATGATGTTGCCGATGGCTGTGCCTTCCTGAGGACCAGCGAGCACCTCCACGCCTGTGGCATTTGCAGTGAATTGGTCAAGATATTCATTAAGCGAACCGCCGCCAATGATGTGCAGAGTATTGATGGGGAAGGTAGCAAACTCCTTCAGCCACTTGAACACCTGCCTATAGCGCAGGGCCAAACTGTCGAAAATGCAACGGCATATCTCCGCATACCCTTCCGGAACATGCTGGTTGGTGGCGCGGCAGTAGCCTTTTATGGCTTCCACCATCGAGGTGGGGTTGGCGAAACATTGGTCGTCAGGATTGATGATGCTTTGGAAAGGAGTAACTTTCATTGCCTCTGCCTGCAAGACAGCATGTGACTTTGGAGCATCGGTCCACTCTTTCCGGCAGCGCTCATATAGCCACATACCGCAAATGTTTTTCAGGAAACGGGTAGTGCCCTCGATTCCTCCTTCATTGGTGAAATTAAGGTCGTAGCTTTGCTCATTGATGATGGCTTCTTTTGTCTCTATTCCCATCAGGCTCCATGTGCCACTGCTCAGATAGGCAAATTGCTCATCACTGGCTGGTACGGCTGCCACAGCACTGGCCGTGTCATGACCAGCTACAGCAACGACTGGAATAGCTGTCAAACCGGTCATCGCCTGCACTTCCTCAGTAAGGGTGCCAATGACAGTGGAGGGACTGACCATCTTGCCAAAGATGTCTCGAGTCAGACCGACGCTTGCCAGCAGATTGTCGTCGAGGTCCTTGGTCCTCGGGGCCAATATTTGTGATGTGGATGCGATGGTGTACTCACATACTTGTTTGCCTGTCAGCATGAAACTCAGGCAGTCGGGCACAAACAATATCTTGGTGGCATTTTTCAGTGCAGTGTTATTGTTCTTCCTCATGGCGTAGAGTTGGAACAGCGAATTGAAGTTCATGAACTGTATACCGGTGGTGTCATAAACTTTTTTCTTGTCCACACATTTTTCAAAATACTCCACCATCATCCCAAAAGTATGGGGGTCACGGTAGGAAAGCGGATTGCGCAGGATGGCATTGTCTTCACCAATACATACAAAATCAACACCCCATGTGTCTATTCCGATGGAGGTGATGGGAATCTGCTGCTGGGCTACGATTCGAAGACCTTTGATGATTTCATGATACAGGGCAAAAACATCCCAATAAAAATGTCCTCCTGTCTGAATGAGGTTGTTGTCAAATCGGGTGATTTCCTCTAATGAGAGCTTTTCGTTCTCAAGTGTACCAACAATTGTGCGCCCACTGGTGGCACCAAGATCGACGGCAAAAAAGTATTGTTTATTGTCCATGGTTGAATGTATTTTCCATTTGCTTGCAAAAATAGCCATTTTTAGCTGTATCTCTACCCAATTATTTGATTTTACTTCTAAAAGATTTGCAACGGGTATGCCAAAAATGTGGGAAGCCTATCAATTCAACTTCAAGTTGAAAAAACTGAAAAAACTTGAATTGAGCAACAAAAAAATCGGATGTCTCACGACAACCGATTTTCAAAAAACAAACTACTTAAAAACTAATCTACTAAAACAAATCAAAAAAATATCTTCTAATAAAATTATTCCTATTTGGTTTGCAAAATTATATGATAATTCACATAGTTCCAAATATTAATTTGAAAAAAAAAAGAAAAAGTGTATATTTTTTCAAAAATAAAGGGGAAGCAAGACGCTTCCCCCTCGATTTGTCAACTATAAGTGTCATTTTTACATCATTCCGCCCATTCCCGGAGCACCTCCCATTGGCATGGCGGGTTTGTCTTCGGGCTTGTCTACGATGATGCACTCTGTGGTGAGGAACATACCTGCGATGGAGGCAGCATTCTCAAGAGCCACACGGGTCACCTTGGCGGGGTCGATGACACCGCACTGGCGAAGGTCCTCGTAAACATCCGTGTAAGCATTGTAACCGAAGTCACCTTTGCCTTCACGAACTTTCTGAACCACTACAGCACCCTCACCGCCGGCATTGGCAACAATCTGACGGAGCGGTTCCTCGATGGCGCGTGCAACGATATTGATACCGGTCTGCTCGTCTGGGTTGGCTCCCTTCACGTCGGCAAGCACATCAAGTGCACGGATATAGGTGATACCACCTCCGGCGACGACACCTTCCTCAATGGCTGCACGGGTGGCGCAAAGTGCATCGTCTACACGGTCTTTCTTCTCTTTCATCTCTACCTCGCTGTTGGCGCCTACATAGAGGACTGCCACACCGCCAGACAGTTTGGCAAGACGCTCCTGGAGCTTCTCCTTGTCGTATGAACTGGTGGTGTTCTCAATCTCCTTCTTAATGGCTGCCACGCGGTCGGCAATGGCTTCCTTGGTTCCGGCTCCATCAACAATGGTGGTGTTGTCCTTGGTGATAGTCACCTTATCACAGGTGCCCAGCATATCGAGAGTGGCTTGCTCAAGTTTGAGACCTTTCTCTTCACTGATGACCACACCGCCAGTCAGAACGGCGATGTCCTCAAGCATGGCTTTGCGGCGGTCGCCGAAGCCCGGTGCTTTCACAGCGCAAATCTTCAGACCGGAGCGCAGACGGTTGACCACTAATGTGGTAAGGGCCTCCGAATCCACATCCTCGGCGATAACGAGCAACGGACGTCCGCTCTCTGCTGCCGGCTGAAGGATAGGAAGGAACTCCTTGATGTTGCTGATCTTCTTGTCGTAAATAAGAATCAGAGGATTGTCGAAGACACATTCCAATTTGTCGGGGTCGGTGACAAAATAGCCGCTCAAGTAGCCACGGTCAAACTGCATGCCTTCCACCACCTCGATGTGGGTCTCACGGCTCTTGCTCTCCTCAATGGAGATGACACCGTCTTTGGAAACCTTGCGCATGGCGTCTGCCAAGAGCTTGCCAATCTCTGGTTTGTTGTTGGCTGATACAGTAGCTACCTGCTCTATCTTGTCATAGTTGTCATCTACCTTCTCTGAACTGCTGGCAATAAAATCGACAACTGCCTTCACAGCCTTGTCAATACCGTTCTTCAAATCCATAGGATTGGCTCCGGCGGTGACATTCTTCAGACCTTCGGTCATGATGGCCTGTGCAAGCAAAGTGGCTGTAGTCGTGCCGTCACCAGCATCATCACCAGTTTTGGAGGCTACGCTCTTCAGCAACTGTGCACCTGCATTCTCAAAGGGGTCCTCAAGGTCAATTTCCTTGGCTACAGTGACACCGTCCTTGGTGATTTGGGGAGCACCAAACTTCTTTTCTATAACTACGTTGCGGCCCTTAGGTCCTAATGTTACCTTCACGGCGTCGGCCAATTTGTCAACACCACTCTTGAGGAGGTCGCGTGCCTCAATATTGAATTTGATATCTTTTGCCATAATTATAATAATGTAAGTTCTTTCAATTATCCGATAATGGCGAGAACATCACTCTGACGCATAATCAGATATTTCTCTCCTTCAAACTCCACCTCAGTACCGGCATATTTGCCATATAGCACCTGGTCTCCGGCTTTGAGAATCATTTCCTCATCTTTTGTTCCTTTTCCGGCTGCGATAACTTTGCCCTGAAGAGGCTTCTCTTTTGCGGTGTCGGGGATGATGATGCCACCGACTTTCTCTTCTGCGGGTGCGGGAAGTACCAACACCCTGTCTGCTAATGGTTGAATGTTCATAACTGTTGATTTTAAAAGTATTTTTATCAATTCTGACCACTTAATAGCGAAAACCGTGCCAAAAATGATTTTTCCTGCCTCAATTGACAGAAAAATGTCATATTTGTCACTGCATGTCATGTGGTTTCTTGATTGGAAATGCCTCACTTTCGTTCGTTTCCAACATATTTGTGATAATACCAGTAGGTGTTGCCAAATGTCTTGCGAAGCTGGTTTTGTGTGACAATGCCATGATGCTCCTTTTCCTTCTTCATAAAATCATGGAAATCGGTTTCGGTGACAATGTCCAAAGAGTCCTTCATGGGCTGACCGGAATAATAGTGGTGGAAAACCAACGCCTCTGCATAATGCTTGGGCATGAGGGAATCGGGGTACACTCGGGTAACTAAAGAGGTGAATGTATTTAGGTCTTTTTGAAGCAGCAGGTTCATCAACCGGTAGTCTGCCTTGGCACGTCGCGCTCCGGCTTTTTCCTTGATGACACTGTCGGGAATGAGGATGGATTGCATGGATATGCTGTCGGCAACCAACTCCTCCAACCCTTCCGCAACAGGATAGTGAAAGAACCGCTCTCCTAACAGGCCGCTTGCTGACAAGGCATATGCTCTCAGCATGGTCAGCGATGGGTCGGTGGCCGACGAGCGCCTTCCTATTTTGAGTGCCTCATCATATTTGTCCTTGTTGATGAGCTGCTCCATCTTCATACGATAGTGAAACGCCTCGTCGCCATTGCTGAAGATACCCACCGCCATAAACAAGACACACATTGTCAGTAGGTTGACCCATGTGGTGCGTGACATTAGTCCACGACTGGCTGTCTCTGGTTCAAAGGGTTCTATTTGGCGGAGTACCCATAGCACAAATCCATAAATGATGGCAAGTATGGGTATGGCTATCCACCATCCACCTAAAGTGTGAACTTTGTCGGATGATGGACTGAAATCCGTGATGATGGTGAGTATGAGCAAAGACGGGAAGTAGGTCAAGGCGTGTCCTCGCTTGTAGATAGGAACCAACCTGACTACTGCCAGTTGTAGCAGGTAGAGGGTAAGAGTGATGAGAAAAGCACCTATAAAACGATGATAGTATGTCCTGCCACCGGAAAGCACGTGCTGACCTGCTGCCAACACTTCTGCCTGATAGAAAAAAAGATAAACAAAAGAGAATACCCAAAAAGCGATGGCGCATGTCACCTGCGTATATCGCTTATCGGGTATTCTCTCATTGATATCGTTGAGATAGGGCATTTTAGTTTTTCTTCAACACAACAGCAGAACGCGCTGGAATATAAAGCTTTAACCACTCCTTATGGTCATTTACATACAGGGGGTCGAAATTGGTGAAATGGGTGATGGAGTCATCGGCAAAGCCGTTTCCGCCAAACTCCTTGGCATCTGTATTAAGCACGACATCATAGGAACCGGTGGGCACGAGGAAACCGTAGTCGGTAAACGAACGTGTCGGGCTGAAGTTGAATACAAACAAAAGGTCGCCCCTCATGAAGGCAAGGATTTGGTCGCCATCGTTGTGCCAGATTTCCTGAACGGGTGTCTTCTGGAAGTTGCGCTGGCTCTTGATGACGCTGAGCATCTTCTTGTCGAAATCGCCCAACCAGTGGTAGCAAAGGTCATGGTTGTCGACAAGATTCCACTGACGGCGGGCATATTTATGGCTCCATCCATTTCCCTCTCGTGGGAAGTCAATCCACTCGGGATGGCCGAATTCATTGCCCATGAAGTTGAGGTATCCACCGTTGATGGCTGCGGCTGTCACCAGACGAATCATTTTGTGAAGCGCAATGCCGCGATTGGCCATCTCATTCTCGTCACCTTTCTTGAAATGCCAATACATATCAGCGTCTATCAAACGGAAGACAATAGTCTTGTCGCCGACAAGAGCTTGGTCATGGCTCTCGCAGTAACTGATGGTCTTCTCGTCGGGACGGCGGTTTTTCACTTCCCAGAAGATGGAAGAGGGTTTCCAGTTCTCATCGCTCAGTTCCTTGATGGTCTTAATCCAGTAGTCGGGGATGTTCATGGCCATTCGGTAATCGAAGCCATAGCCACCGTCCTCAAATTTGGCGGCCAGACCAGGCATACCACTCACCTCCTCTGCGATGGTGATGGCATGGGGATTCACCTCATGGATGAGTTTATTGGCAAGGGTAAGATAGCAGATGGCATTGTCATCTTCGTGGCCGTTGAAATAGTCTCCATAGTTGCAGAATGCCTCTCCCAAACCATGGCTGTAGTATAGCATCGAGGTGACGCCATCGAAACGGAATCCATCAAAGTGATACTCCTCAAGCCAATATTTGCAGTTGGAGAGAAGGAAATGGATGACATTGTCTTTTCCATAATCAAAGCATAGGGAGTCCCATGCAGGATGCTCATGCTTGTCGCCAGGATAGAAATATTGGTTGGGGTCGCCGGCAAGGTTGCCCAAACCTTCTACCTCGTTCTTCACGGCGTGGGAGTGAACAATGTCCATGATGACAGCAATGCCGTTTTTGTGGGCGGTGTCAATGAGCTCCTTGAGTTCTTCTGGGGTACCGAATCGGCTGGAGGCTGCGAAGAATGAACTGACATGATAGCCAAACGAACCATAGTAGGGATGCTCCTGAATGGCCATGATTTGAATGCAATTGTATCCGTCGGCAATGACCCTCGGGAGCACGTTGTCTTTGAACTCGGTATAGGTACCCACCTTTTCGGCATCCTGCGACATGCCGATATGACATTCGTAGATGAGCAGTGGGTTGACGTTGGCTTTGAACGTCTTCTTTTTCCACACATATGGGTGCTCAGGATTCCACACCTGTGCAGAGAAGATTTTGGTCACATCATCCTGAACCACGCGCTGGGCCCATGCGGGGATACGCTCCCCTCCCCCACCGTTCCAATGGACATGCATCTTGTACAGGTCACCATGCTTCATGGCTTTGGATGGCAGTTTGAGTTCCCAGTTGTCAGTGCCGGCAACTCTCTTCATACGGTATTTCTCGCTTTCTGTCCAGTCGTTGAAATCACCTACCAGATAGATGTCTGTGGCCGTGGGAGCCCATTCACGGAACACCCAGCCTCTCGCTGTCTTATGAAGGCCAAAGTAATCATAGCCTGAGGCGAAGTCACGCAATGTCGACTTGCCGTTCTTCGTGAGTTGGTTAATCTTCCAGACGGCATGGTCATGACGCCCGGCAATGGCAGCCTCGTAGGGCTCCAGATAGGGGTCGTTGGCTACAAGGCCGATGTGCTTTGGGGTCTTTGCCTTACCGGATGCCTTTTTCTTGGTGGCCGTCTCTTTGGTTGCCTTGGTGGTCTTTTTCTCTGCCATATGATTGATGCTTTAAAATGATGTCGATTAGCACTTAACTTTGAAGATTGCCTTCTTGAGCTCAGGCTGGTCGGAAATGCAGGGGGCATGTCCGTCCTGGGGAAAGAAGATGACAAACATACCTGGGCGGCATGTCACA
>Ga0247611_10005958_pt1 | contig 15816 bp, 16 predicted proteins | sample 177DNAGHGhighgp2_FD_192422 | JGI IMG/M metagenome (GOLD analysis project Ga0247611, IMG submission 192422) | Sheep rumen microbial communities from Palmerston North, Manawatu-Wanganui, New Zealand - 1770 DNA GHGhigh gp2 | ecosystem: Host-associated > Mammals > Digestive system > Stomach > Rumen...
CATCTCGACTAACCTTCTTATTACCTTTTATATTAAATAAGAATATCCCTACAATAATAATTATTATTGCAACAATTATACCTATTATAATAAGTTGTTTCTTTTTCATACTCTATTTCCTTCCTTGTTATAACATTCAGTAAAACCTGAAAATGAACAAACTTTATTCATATCACTCGAAGATAAATTCCAAGCAGATTCATTATAAGATCTTATAGTAGTTGATTTAATATTATAATCACCTAACTTAGTATAATTATATCCTGATATCATAAATAAATCATCTTTCATATATAAATACATATTTTCTTTATTAACAAGAATATAACCATCCACTCTACTATTATTATCAATATCTTCCCTAATATTATAAATATATGTTTTATCATCTAAACTAGTAGTTAATTCTTTTACTTTATTAATAACATCTTTTGTTGCATTAAAGAATTCTCTTTTATCATCTATAGATGACTTCTTTATATTACTAAAGTTACTACAGTTTATTCTTGTATCATATAAATGACATATATTTTGTTCATTTAATGTTGATACATATTCATTATCAACATTAATTACATCAATATTACTTATATTATTATTCTTAACCATATATTTATCATTGTAGACTGTATAAATATATTTAATATCTGATATATCACTCGCATCAATAAGAATATATCCTGATACATTAGCATCATTTGCGAATGTTAATGTATTTATATCTAATACATAATATCCTTTTTCATAGATACCATTTAAAGTACTTACTTTATACTCTAATGCATCATTTATCTTATTAATAGTATTATTAAATAATTCTAATTGAGAAATATTTTCTGATACTTGTAATTTACCTTTTATAATACTTGGTTCATTCTCATGATTAGATTTAAATACTATCTTTATACTATTCTTACTATGTCCTTTAATTAATAGATTATATATTAAACTATTATTAATAGTTAAAGTAACATCTTTAACACCTTCTATATATTCTTCATCATTATAAGATATATATACTGAATATATATTATCAGCATTAGATAAATTAGAATCTATATATTTAATAGAATAAGTAACATCTTCATCATTATTGTTATATATATCAATATATTTTTCGAAAATATTACCATATGTTAAAGATAAATCTAATTTATCTCCACCATAATAGGTTACATTTAAACCTTTATTATCTATAGTAATTACCTTTTTGGTATCACCTATTTTAGGTAATACATCAATATTAGGTTCAACAAATAATACAAATGATGTAATAAGAATAAATAATATTAAAATACTAATAATTACATATGTAATATAATTCTTATTCATATTATCACATCCTATCTAGTATCAATATAATTATAAAATATTGCAGATTTATATACAAGTATTGTACCTAGACAAATAATTAAAAGTATAGTATAATCTATTGTACTGAAAAGAACTTTTTCGGAATTTATATATTAGGAGGAATTAAGATGAAGAAGAACTCTACATCTGTCTTTTCCTTGGGTGGCGTTGGCGAAATAGGTAAGAATATGTACGTCATTGAACATGACGACGAATTACTTATTATTGATGCTGGTGTCATGTTTCCTGAAGATGATTTATTAGGAATAGACTATGTTATACAAGATGTAACATACCTTAAGGAAAATGAAAATAAAATAAAAGCTTTAATTATAACTCACGGACATGAGGATCATATAGGTGGTATAACATTCTTAGAACAAGCTGTTAATATCCCTAAAATATATGCTCCACAAGTTGCAAGTGATTTAATTACAAAAAAATTAGTTGAAAAGAATATGCCTATAGATAATATAGAAGTATATAATAAAGATTCTGTATTTGAATTTAAACATTTTAAGATAGAATTTATTAACACTACTCACTCTATTCCAGATTCTTTTGCAATCGTAGTACATACACCAAATGGTATTATTATTCATACAGGTGACTACAAATTTGATATGACTCCAATTGGTCCAATGGCTGATATTCATAAATTAGCTAAGTTTGGTGATAAAGGAGTTAAATTAATGTTAGGTGAATCTACAAATGCCCTATCACCTGGTTTCTCATCATCAGAATCTGTTGTTGATGAAGCTTTAGGAGATATGTTTGCTAGAGAACAAACTTCAAGAATTATTCTTGCTACATTTGCATCTAATATTTATCGTATTCAACACATTGTTGAAACTTGTCGTGAAAATGGAAGAAAAATAGTAACATTTGGTAGATCTATGGAAAATGCTAAAGAAATAGCATTAAAAGATGGATTAATTAAAGATGCTTCTATATTTATTGATGCTAATAAAGCAAAAGATTATAAGAAGAATGAAATATGTATTTTATGTACAGGTTCTCAAGGTGAACCATTAGCTGCTCTTTCAAGAATAGCTGCTGGTACTCATAAACAAGTTAAATTAATGCCTGATGATGTAATCATATTCTCATCTAATCCAATTCCAGGTAATAGATCATCTGTTAATAGAGTTATTAATAAACTATATTTACAAGGTGTTAAAGTATATACTAATGATACTAATGAATCATTACATACATCTGGACATGGTAAACAAATTGAACTTGAATGGATGTTAAGATTAGTTAAACCTGAATATTTCATGCCAATACATGGTGAATATAGAATGTTAAAAGAACATATAGATTTAGCTGAACAATGTGGTGTACCTAAAGATCACTCATTCTTATGTGATTTAGGTGATGTTGTTGTTCTTGATGACGAAGGATGTCATAAAGAAGGAAGAGTTCAAGCTGCTACAGTATATGTTGATGGTTCAAGAATTGGTGATGTTGGTTCTGTAGTATTAAAAGATAGACAATTGATGAGTAAAGATGGAGTATTAATTACAATATTAAATATTGATACTAAGAGACATCAATTATTAATTAAACCAAATATCACTACTAGAGGATTTATCCTAGTTAATGAAAATCAAGAGTTAATTAAAGAAATAGAAAACAAGGTAGCTGAAATAGTTAATGAAGTATTAAGTAAAAGACATACTATTACTGATTTAAAGAATCAAATAATATTTGATTTAAATATCTTCATTAATCAAAAGACTGGTAGAAGACCAATCATATTACCAGTTATCATGGATGTAAAAAGAGATGCTTAATAATAGCATCCCTTTTTTAATCTGATAAAATAGAATCTTTATATAATAATATATTATTTTTATTATCTTTTTTAATTGCTCCTAATACCCTAGGATCATCATCTATTAACATAATAGTATTAGTTGTTTTTAAATTATTAATAAAATTCTTTTTAACTAATGCTGAAGTTATTTGACTATCCTTATGTCTTATAAGAATATTTCTATCTTCACTTTTTATTTCAGGTAGATATTCATCTAACCATTTATTCTTTTGTTCTTTATGAATATCTAAATTACCAATAGATAATATCTTAAAAGTAACATTAGGATAATTATTAATAATATATTTAATCTTATCTATTCTTCCAAATAATGGCCTTTTTAAATCATAGTTATCAGCTACACCTACATCATAGTGAGCTATAGTACCATCCATATCTAAATAGATATCTATTTTCTTATCACCTAATTTACTAATAACTTCTTCTAAAAACATTTATTATCACCTATTTTCTTGTATAATCACATTTAGGATAATTTGAGCAACCATAAAACTTTCCATATTTACCATCACGCTCAATTAATAATTCTCCGCACTTAGGACATTTATTTTCATCTTCTTTTATATTTTGTTTAATAGAATTGATATGTTCTTTTAATACTTTCTTATCAGTTATATTACTGCTTTGAAGAATATTCTTTATAGCTTCTACATCATCAATAATAACACTTTGATGGGATTTAATCATATCATTAATAGTATAACAGTTAACTAACTCTCCATCATGTTTTATTTTAAGTTTAGCTCTACTAGATATACAAACCAAATTTATAAACTTCTTTTCATCTGTATTTAAAAAAGAAGATAAAAATTTAATATGCCCATAATTTTGTGCTATTGGATTTTCATAATAAATCTTTTTTCTTCCAACATGTCTAACCCACTTTTTATCATACTTATTACCTGTAATATAACCATTGTATTGTTTTGATTCAATAACAAATATTCCATATTTAGATATTACAATATGATCTATCTGACATGTTTTATTATCCTTCATTAATAATAGATTATTAATCACATGATAATCAGTACTAGATAGTTTACTTATTGATTGCTTAGTATATAGTTCTCCAAAAAATCCTAGTATTTTTGGATAAACAATTGGAAAGCCAACAAGCATTACTATAATGATATAAAAACTAGGAGTCGTTAATAATACTTTAATAAGTTCTAACATATTATCACCTAAATAAATTATAGCATGAAAAAAGAGTAATTACTTACTCTTCTTTTTTGTTGCTTTTTTTACTGTAACTTTTTCTTCTACTTTTTCTTCTTTTACAGCAGCTTTAGCTTTTGTAGTATTTAATAATCTAAATACTGCAGCAGCAAATGCACCACCTACAAGAGGAGCAACTATGAATACCCAAACTTGTTTGAAAGCAATTTCATTAACTCCCATTAATACAGCTGGAGCTAAACTTCTTGCTGGGTTAACAGATGTTCCAGTTAAGTAGAAACCTAATAAGTGAACTAAAGCTAAAGTTAAACCAATAGCAAATGGAGCAACATTAGATTTAGATTCATCTTTAGTTACACCTAATACAGTATAAACGAAGATGAAAGTTAATACTAATTCTAATACTATTGCACCAACTAAAGTTAAATTAGCAACTGAAGCTTCACCATATCCATTAGTAGCTAATTGAATAGTCTTTACAGCAGTATTCTTTAGTAAGAAATATAATAATCCAGAACCAGCAAATGCACCAGCTATTTGAGCAACTACATATCCACAGAAATCTTTTAAAGATATTCTCTTGTCGATTAACATAGCTAAAGAAACAGCAGGATTAACATGGCAACCAGAAATATTTCCAATTACAAATGCTGAAGCAACGATTGATAAACCAAATGCTAAAGCAGTAAATAATGGGTCACCTGTAATAACAGCTACACCTGTACCAAATAATACTAAAGTAAAAGTACCAATGAACTCTGCAATAAATTTCTTCATATCTTCTTTTCCTTTCTATATTTATTATAGTACATTTTTCCGTTATATTACAATAAAAAAAGAGACCATGGTCCCTTTTATAGTTCAAATTGAGAATTATATAAATCAGCATAGAATCCTTTTTTATTTAATAATTCATCATGTGTTCCCATTTCAATAATGTTACCTTCATTCATAACTAGTATTAAATCAGCATTTTTAATTGTTGATAATCTATGAGCAATAATGAATGATGTTCTACCCTTCATTAATTTATCCATGGCTTGTTGAACTAACTCTTCTGTTCTTGTATCTACATTAGATGTAGCTTCATCTAATATTAAGAAAGGAGCATCTTCTAACATACCTCTAGCAATTGTTAATAATTGCTTTTGTCCACTTGAAATTGAATCACTTTCATTTATTTCAGTATCAATACCATCAGGTAATGTTTCAATTAAATGTTTTAACCCTACTGTATTAATAACTTCTTTTATTTCTTTATCAGATATTCTATTTCTATTGAATTTTAAATTATCTTTTATAGATCCATTAAATAACCATGTATCTTGTAATACCATAGTAAATAAATCATGGATGTTTTCTCTCTTTAAATCTTTAATAGATACACCATCAATGATGATATCTCCACCATCAATATTATAGAATTTCATAAGTAAGTTAACCATTGTAGTTTTACCTGCACCTGTAGGACCAACAATAGCTATCTTATTACCTGCTTTAACTTTAGCAGAGAAATCTTTAATAATTGTTTTATCTTTATTATAACCAAATTTAACATGTTTAAATTCAATGTTACCTTTAGCTTTCTTATTAGTTAAAACAGTAGTTAAATTCTTTTCATCAATCATTTCTTCTTCATCTAAAAATTCAAATACTCTTTCACCAGCAGCTGCTGTTGATTGTAAAGCAGTAAATGCTTGAGCTATTTGAGATAATGGATTAGTAAATAATCTAATATAAATCATGAATGCAACTATTACACCAAATGATATATATCCATTTAATGCAAGTAATGCACCTACTATACAAACAGCAACATAACCTAAGTTACCAACAAATGACATTAATGGTTGCATTAATCCTGATAAGAATTGAGACATCATATTTGCTTTAAATACATTATTATTTAATTCATCAAATTCTTTATCAGCTTCTTCTTTACCATTATAAGCTTTAACTACAATTAAACCTGAATATATTTCTTCAATATGTGAGTTTAATTTACCTAATTCTTTTTGTCTTAAAGAGAAATATTTTTGTGATTTAGATAATATTATAAACATGGAAATAAATCCAATTATTGTTGATAAGATAGCAGTTATTGCCATTATCCAATTAGTTATAAACATCATAATAATTGATCCTAAGAATAATGTTAATGATGTTATTAATGTTGATAATGAGTTATTTAAGTTTTGAGTTACTGTATCAACATCATTAGTTACTCTTGATAATAAATCACCTACTTGATTATTATCAAAATAACTTAATGGTAATCTATTTATCTTTAATGATATTCTTTCTCTTAAATCTCTTGCAGAATAATTAGATATATAAGCAGTTAATAAAGAAGTAATATATGAGAATAATGCACTTACTACATATATTAATCCTAATATAATACTTAATGTTTTAACTCTTTCTAAATCTAATCTAGGAATTATTAATGATTTAATACTATCTGGAGATTCATCAATTAAAGCTAATAATGCTTTACCATCTTCTTGGTTAACATTCTTAGTTAATTCAATATATCTAATTTGATCATCGCTAGAGATATTAGTATTTTCAATTGTTATAGGATTAAAGATATACTCTTTTCCTTCATTTGTTAATGAAGATAATGAACCTTCATTATTAGTTAAATAATTATATAAAACATATTTATCTTGTTCACTAACATTATCATCAGACATGATAGCTTCCATATTCATTAATTTAGAATAAATAGTAGTATTTATTACTTCTACTTGTTCAGTATTTACTTTTATACTTTCAGTTATTGTATCAGCTAATTTAGATAATCTACCTGGAGATATAATTGCTAATACTGCACTTATACCTGCTAATAATAAACTTAATATAATAAGTAATCTATAGTTGGATAGTTCTTGAAATAATCTTTTTAAAGAACCGAAGAAATCTTTTGATTTACTTGGTGCCATACCTTTACCGTGCATTATAATTCCTCCTTGCTTAATTGTGATAAAGCAATTTGTTTATATACTTCACAATTTTTTAATAATTCTTCATGTTTACCCATTCCAACTATCTTACCATCTTCAAGTACAATTATCTTATCAGCATTCATAATAGTACCTATTCTTTGAGCAACAATTAATAATGTTGCATCTTTAACATATTTCTTTAATTCTTTTCTAAGTGTTGCATCAGTCTTATAGTCTAATGCTGAGAATGTATCATCAAATATATATATTTCAGGATTTCTTAAAATAGCTCTAGCTATTGATAATCTTTGCTTTTGTCCACCTGAAATATTTGTTCCACCTTGAGCTATATGAGAATCATATTTCTTATCCATCTTTTCAACAAAATGTTTAGCTTGAGCAATTTTAATAACTTCTTCAATTTCCTTATTAGTTACTTTCTTATTATTACTCTTACCATAAGAAATATTATATTTAATAGATCCATCAAACATTACTGCCTTTTGAGGAACATAAGCAATTATATTATGTAATAATTCTTCTTTATAATCTTTAACATTTATTCCATCAACTAATACTTCACCTTTAGTTACATCATAAAATCTTGGAATAAGATTAACTAATGTAGTTTTTCCTGCACCTGTTGAACCAATGAAAGCAACTGTTTCACCCTTCTTAACTTCAAAAGATATATCACTTAACATATCTTCTTCACCATCAGGATATCTAAAATCTACATTCTTAAATTCAATAGTACCAGCTTTATTCTTATCTACTTTATTAACATTACCTTCTTTAATAGATATATCAGTTTCTAATACTTCATTAATTCTTTCAGCAGATACTGATGCTCTAGGCATTAACATGAAGATTAATGCTAACATTAAAAATGACATGATTACTTGCATACCATATGAGGAGAATACAACCATATTTGAGAATATATTTAATTTATCTATCATAGTTGAATTATTAATCAATAATGCTCCTATTACATATATAGATAAAGTTAATCCATGCATGATCATATTCATCATAGGATTCATTAATGAGAATGTCTTTTGTACAAATAAGTTATTTTCAGTTAAATCCATATTAACTTCACTAAACTTATCTTCTTGATATTCTTCAGCATTAAAAGCTCTTATAACTCTAATACCTGTTAAGTTTTCTCTAGTTACACCATTCATATTATCAGTTAACTTTTGAATCTTCTTAAATCTTGGAGATACAACAAACATAATACTAAAGATTGTAATTAAAAGAATAACTACACCAACAGCTGTTGCCATAGACCACTCCCATGATTTATCTAAAATCTTTAATACTGCCCATACAGCAGTTACAGGAGACTTAATCATAAATATAGTACCCATAGCAAATAACATTTGTAATTGAGTTATATCATTTGTAGTTCTTGTTATAAGTGATGAAGTCTTAAATTTCTTTACTTCTGATAAACTTAAATTTTCAACCTTATCAAATATTTTCTTTCTTGTATTTTTAGAGAAAGAAGCTGCTATATTAGCAGTTAAATATCCAGTTACAATTAATATTACTAAACTTCCTAAAGCACATAATAACATATAAAAACCATTAGTTAATATATCACTCATATTACTTCCTGGAGTTTGAGATAATCTAGTAACTTCAGACATATAATCAGGCATCTTTAATTCTAAAAATACTTGAGTAACTATTAATATAATAGTTGCAATTAAATATATAAAATCTTTTTTATTAAGATTCTTAAATAGCTTAATTATGTTCATTTATTTCATCCCCTTCCAAGTTATCAATCATCTTTTTTAATACATTATTAAAACAAGATAATTCTTCATCAGTCACGCCTTTTACTGCTTTAGTTTGAATATCAATAAATTTTTCTTTAAACTTCTTTATTTCTTTTTTAGAACAATCAGTTAAAGTAATTATATTTTTTCTTGAATCTATTTCACATGCTTTCTTTAAGATAATACCATTCTTTTCCATAGTCTTAATAACATCAGAAACAGTAGCTCTTGAAGTCTTTAAGAACCCTTCTATCTCTCTTTGAGTTACATCACCATGTGTTATTAAATATTCTATTATAAGCATTTGTGTACTAGAAATTTTTTTTAAAGTACAATCATTACAAGTTTTTTTCTTTATTAATTGATTAAATTGTCTTAGATTTAAAAATACATCATTATTCATATTTTCTCCTTTTTTGTCAGTCAGCCTTACAAATTAAAATCATACTCCTTTTGTATTATTAAGTCAATAAAAAATGAACCTATAATAAAGGTTCACTTTCTAACAACTCATGATTCTTCATGAAATAATGTTTTTTACATATTGTAGTAAATATTGGTCTATGAGTAACTATAATATAACTCTTCTTCTTCCAATACTTCTTAATCATATTAGCTATTACCTTTTCACTATCCATATCTAAATCATATGTAGGTTCATCTAATAATAAAGTTTCTTTATTAGATATAATACCTCTTAATATATTAAGTTTTTCTCTTACTCCATCAGGTAAATCTATATAATTAATATCAATAATAGTATCTAATCCTTTAGGTAAACTTTCATACCATTCTTTTACTTCAATTTCATCTATTAGTTTTAATAAATCATCATCACTCATCTTAAGACCTAATGTTAAATTATCTCTTAAAGATAATTTAAACATTTTAGTATTACGAGTAATATACATTGAATCTAATTTTAAATCATTTTCTTTACCATCAACTATTGTTTGTCCAGTTGTAACATTATAGATACCTGATAATAAATATAATAAAGTAGATTTACCCATACCAGCAGCACCTAATATAGATACTGTATCACCTTTAATAAATTCAAAGTTAGGTATCTTAATCTTTATACCTGATTCATATGTATAAGTAGCATCTTTATAAACTATTTTCTTCCAATCAGATACATATTTTTCAGTCTTTAAATCTTTATAATATTCTTCTAATTTATCTAAGTTATAATTCATCTTTTCAACATTCTTAATTGTTGGAATAATTAAATAGAATAAATCTTTTAATTTAACACCAATGCTAATAAAGAATAATGAATAACCTAATATATCAATAGGATTTCCTATTATAACTATTGTTGAAACTAAAGATACAAATAATAAACCTAACATAGAATAATCATATACTAAATCTGATTTAGTATTATTTCTTATAATACAAATATTACTTTCACTTTTATCTAATCTTTTAGAACAGAAATTAAATGCATTAAGCATTCTTATATCAGGTAATTTTAATACTAAGTCTTTTAATAAATCATTATAATTTGTTACTTCTACTTCTTTATAATGTTTATATTCATAATAACCTAACGCCATTAAAGCAACTATATCAAGTAATAAAACTAAGATACTTATCTTACTTACAACTATAAAGTAAATTAATAGTCCTATTATAAGTGGTACCATATATTCAAATATATCACTTACCATTTTAGTTATATTAAAAGTTAATTCTAATATCTTATTAGCTAAGTCTTCTCTATTAATCTTCTCTAATGTTGAAGGATTAAGTTTTTCTAATCTTTTAAAATAATACATTTCAACTGTATGTTTAATAGAATAATATGCTTTATCTACTTCTTTTTTATAAAAATACTTAAATAATGTTCTGATTGAATAGATAATAAATAATAATAACATTAAACATATTAATCTCTTTTTAGTAAAACTATTAGTAACATATATTAATATTGTTACACCATATAGAAACCAACAAATATATGTTGATACTTTATATATAATACTAAGGATTAAAGATTTCTTATCTATATCGCTGAGTAAGTTTTTCATGTTAATTCACATCCTAGATAAAATTATACTATATATTTAATACCAATTAAATATAAGATACTTTATTTTTTATATTGTTTATTATCTTTTCCTAAAGCTTCTGATATATATGCATATCCTTTATCTATTTTCTCTTCTATAGGTATTTCTTCAGCATATATATTTCTTAATACATCCATGACTTTTTCACCATTATATTCCATTTTATAGAAACTATTATATCCTATTTCTTTAAATTCAAACATAGTATCAAAAGGTGGATTATTAAGTATAGGATCTGTTACCATTTCACTATATTGCCATGGAAAATAAGGTGAATCATATTCTCTTCTTGGTATTTCAGGATGCATTTGTTGTAATTTTCTAAACCATATGAAATGTAATATTTCATGAGCACATACATTTATTAATCTTAAATCAGTTACACCTGTACCAATAGAAAATGAACATGTATCTAAATGTCTAGGATAAACTGGTAGTATTCCTACTGTTGCTTCTATCTCCTCTAAATCAGAAGGCCAAACAATACCAAAAAAGTTACTTAATGTTTCTAAATATTGATCATTATATGGAGCCCATAATTGATTGTATTTATCTGCTCTCTCTTGTAGTAGTTTTTCTTTTTTTAAATATTCTTTTTCTACTACCTCTTCTATTTGTTTATTTATTTCTTCTTCAGATAAACTATTATCTATATTAGCTAGTTCAGGAAATAATTTAATAGTATAATCATGAACACTTAAAACATCTGTTGATTCAAAATAACCCCATTGAATAAAACCAATATTTTTTTCAATAGGCATAACTTTAAATACTACTTTAGGTAATTTCATATAAACACTTCCTACAATAATTATATCATGATAATAAAAAAACTGACTTATTTGTCAGTTTCATTTAATAATATATTCTTTTCTACATCATACTCTTCTTGAGTAATAGCATTTGTATCTAATAAATTCTTTAATTGTTCTATTCTTTTATATTTATCGTCTTCTTTTGATTGTTCTTTTTTCTTATTTAGAATATTCAATAATGGAGTAATAATAGTACCTAGTATTACAAGAATACCAATTACAGTAATTACCTTCCAACTAATATTCAAATCACTTACTATATTATTAATTAATAAAGCATCCATGATTAAAGATACAACTATTGTACCCATTTTAGACATTTTAACAACATCCTCTTCTGAAGATATAAGCATTAATAAACTTATATGTCCAGATGATACAGATAATAAAATTAATATAATTGGTAATTGCCATGCAAGATCACTTGTTAATTTAAAGATTGTTATTTCCCATACAACTAATTCAAAATATATTACACTTATAATAGTTATAATTAATCCCACTATTGGTATAAACTTATCTTTTGCTTTTTCATATGCTGTTGATGAGGCTAATCCTGAAATACTAAAACCAAATAATACTATAATAGATAGTAAAATTTTTTCAGTTACATCATTCCATAGATCAAATATAACAGCTATTATACCTATTAAAGCACCTAATATAAATGTGGTAATTAATGTTTTGATTATAATTTTTTTCATACTATCACCTATTTTTAGTATAGCAGTATTAAAAATTATATAAAATTGCATAATTGAATATTTACATTGCTACATGTAAAAAGACTACCATTAAAGTAGTCTTATATTATCTTTTTTGAATAGGTTCTTCTGACTCAAGATTTTCAAAGAATTTATCAACATCTGATGATTCATTCCATTCAATAAATTCATCATCTGATGAATCATCCCATTCAATTGATTCATCATCAAATGTAGTATCACTTTGAATGCTTGGGACATCGCCAAATATTTCATCATATTTTTTGTTTTCTGCACCTAATTCTTGTTTGGTTTTTAACAAATGTATTATATTTCCTAAATCAGATGAAACTGATTTAATCCTATCAGCAAAATAATCAAATTGTTCTTGCTTTATGGTTTGATTATCTAATAACTGAATACGTCTAAAAATACCAATTAAATCTTCAAGACTTAATAATACACTTGAAGGATTTAATACTACTTCATTACGTAATTTAGGAAGTTCTATTTCTTCATCTTCTTGAGTTATCGTATTTCTTAATGATTCTCTAATAAGTTCATTAGTCATTGATGGGTTTGGATGATATATATTCATATCAGGCATTAATCCTTCATAATTATGTTCTCTACTATATTTAGGATTCATAATTATTTGTTTAGTATTAACATCAATATAACCAACTATAAAGTCAGGATTAATTAAATACTTATAAGAATAACCATTATCAACACTTAATTGAGTAAATAATCCTTCTTTATAAAATGTTTCATAAGGAATAGCTAGCATAACTAATCCTTTATAGTTCTTATGTCCCCAATTAAGTAAAGATTCAAATTGTTGAAATTCAAAACTTTCATCACCTGCAGGCATTGTTTGTCCACATGAAGTTGAAGTTATTTGAGGTAAACCACATCTTAATCCTTCATCCATTATTGAAGGACAACTTCCAGGACTAGTTCCATGTAAATATAATATAGTATCTTCTTTATCTAATCTTTGTAATATTTGATTAAACTCTTTAATAAAGTCTTCACCAAAATACTCTCTTGCTTGTTCTTCTGTTTCATGTTTTTCTACTTCTACTAATTCTTTATTTATAGTAATATCAGCTAGAAATTGATCAAGCATATTTTTTATTTCAGTTGCTTCTTCTTGAGTACAATAATCCACATATAATCCAGATATTTTAGATAGAATATTTTCTGCTTCTTCATTATTAAACTTATAAGTATTTTGTTCTTCAGTTACTTTTATCATATTATTCACCTACCTATACTTCAAATTATCTAGTAATCCAATCATGATAGTATCCAATGTTTTTGTTATCTTATCATTCTCTAAATCTATTTGACCAACTTTTAAGAATTCAGTTGGTAAATTAAATGGTCCCATAGTAACACTTAATTGATAAAAATCATGCATCTTTGGTTCCACAAAATAAGCATTTAATGATCTTAATACTGCTTTACCACTTTCTAATGGTATTATCATATCTTGAAAATATAATTTATATTCAAATATACCATTTGAATAATCTTTAAAATAAATAAAACTATCTTCTATCTTTTCACAGTTATATGTTTTCATGAATTCTTTAGTATTAGCTATTACTAATTCTATTCTTTCATTAAATTTTCCATCTTCTATATAACCATCGGATACTAGTTGTTCAGTTATACCTTGTCCTGCTGCAAATATAATTGTTTGAGGATTTTCATCTTTTTGTAATTGAAAACCTTTAACAATAGGAATATTTAATTGTTCAGCATGTAATCTATAATTTATATTTTTAGCAGCATCTACTGCTACACTTTTAGGATCCATATTGCCTCCTTATTAATTTGGTCTTTTTCAATTGTTTGAAATATTGAATAATAATCATTAAAGACTTTATTGTTATTTAATTCTTTATTAACAAATTCTATAGCATTTAGTTTTTCCATATTACGCATCCATTTCTTTATTATTTTTTTATAAAAGGAAATTTATTAATTAAAAAATATCTATACTCTGGATGATCAAGAGATGTATCATATTCATTTTGAATATTTTTATATAACCAATCTTGTCTTGTTTTAATAAAGTCTTCATATTTAACTAATACTATATTACCTTTTTTTATTTCTTCTTGAATTGCATCATATGCATCTTCTATATACTCACATGATGTTACATCTACTTTTTCACTTGAATGATATGCATAGGGAATATCTTTTTGTTTTTCTATTGTAGGTACATCATCTACCGAATAAATATATCCACTTACGCCTTTATATGTTTCATATGTTGCATTAGGATAATACTCTTGTAATTCTAATTTACCATCTTTAGTAAATCCATATGATGCCCATTTACTCCATATACCATCATATTCAAAGTTGTTTTCCTTACAATACTTTTCAACTGCATTACTTAAATATACTAATACATTTTCTCTTTTGCTAGAAAAATATATCCATGGTTGATTATGATTAGATATTCTTGGTTCTAAAGTTTTTATGTTTGGTGTTTGGGATGCATGATAATACATATATACAACTCCTATTCTTAATACAATTATATTACATTTTTATTATTTAAAATATTATTTTGTAAAGAAAAAAGAATCATCATAAAGATAATTCTTTTTAATTATTAATGCATTCTTTATTAATATATATGATTGTATGATATTTGTACCATTTGGTATTTCATCAACTCTTCTTATAATTGTTTTATTAATCTTGTTGAAATTATCATCATATAAATCTAATACTTCTTGTTGCATAACAAACACTCCAAATACATACTATCTTTTTTTAGATCTATTCTCTAAATATTTTAAATATGCTTTTATTAAATCAGCATCCATTAAGTTATCTGGTACATTGTCTGGATCAAAAAATCTTAATCGTTTAGTTTCAGAATCACCTTTTAAAGTTGATTCATCACTTATTGATACATCTGCTAAGTATAATGATGTATTGTTATAAACAATATCTCCATTAGGATAACTATTCTTTCTAGATTCACCAGATAATGTATCTATAAGTTCTATTTCATTAGGATCAAGTTGAATACCAGTTTCCTCATAAGCTTCTCTTACAGCAGTTACTC
>Ga0247611_10005960_pt1 | contig 15814 bp, 14 predicted proteins | sample 177DNAGHGhighgp2_FD_192422 | JGI IMG/M metagenome (GOLD analysis project Ga0247611, IMG submission 192422) | Sheep rumen microbial communities from Palmerston North, Manawatu-Wanganui, New Zealand - 1770 DNA GHGhigh gp2 | ecosystem: Host-associated > Mammals > Digestive system > Stomach > Rumen...
ATGAGGCTCAAGGAATCTTCGCTATTCGTTTCGAATTCATAGCTGATGAGACCGCCATCGCCACCCGAGCACTTGCCTGCGTCGCGGTAGAATTCGCCATTCGCCGTGCCCTTGGTGGAATTTTTCTCTTCCATCTTGTGATCGACTTCTGGCTGCTGCTCACCCGGAGAGACTTTATCTACAGTCTTTTCGTCAAGAGCCAAAGCTTCTTTTTGCTCTTTTTCCAAGCGGTCGAGAATGCTCGGGTCCGTGAGCACCATCCAATACATCATGTAACGCGCATCGTGGACTTCGTAGAACGGCTCCAGAAGCAGGCTCGCGTCCTTTTGCTTCGCAAAGAGATAAGGCGCCTTGAAGTGCAGCGGTTCGCCCTTCACCGGTTCTACTTTCGAAGGAATATCTTCTTTTTTGCTCGCAAGCATCGGCGCCTGATCGAGCGATTCGAGCGCACCGGACGCGATATGGCTCCAGCGACCGTCATCGGCGACAAGGCCGTTCAGGTTAGCTGTTCCCGTCTTTGCAGAAAGCACAATCGGGCCATGCAAAAGCGCCACGTAATCGCTTACGCCCGGCAAATCTTCGACATGCGTGTACATCGGGTAAAGTACCTCGACGACATCGCCCGACTTCCAGGACTTTCCGGCAGAAACGTAGCTCGACGGTGTTGACTTTTTCACGACGGTATCGCCATTGACGATGACCTTGAACTCGCCTTCCTTGACCCAGTACGGGTGGCGAATCTGCATGTCGAATTCACCGCTACCCGTAATTGTGAACTTGGAGGATTCCCCCTTCGGGAAGGCGGTCTCTTGCTTGATTTTCACGCTTTTGTCTTTCCAGTTCAGCATAGAGGCAACAAAGAGGTTCACGTAGAGAGCGTCCTTGTCTTTGGTATAAATAAACTGGTTGTACTTCGCCGGGTTTTCCATGCCCGAACCGACGCAGCACCACATACCCGCATTGACCTTGGAATATACGCGGTAATGGCGCGGACGAGCCGGAGTGAAATACACGTAACCACCGTGTTTCGGATGGATTGTCGAAAGGATATGGTTGAAAAGCGCACGTTCATAGAAGTCGGTGTAATGAGCATCGTGCTTGATATTGAACAGACGTTCCGTCAACTTGAGCATGTTATAAGTATTGCAGGATTCCGGTCCTTCGCGTTCTTCGACAAACTTTTTATGGTTGTTGAGCGCCGGGAAATGTTCCGAAATGCTGTTACCGCCAATAGCGATACTGCGCTTGTTCACAACCGTCTGCCAGAAGAAATCGGAGCCTTTCTTGTACTTTTCATCGCCAGAGAGTTCCGCAATTCGCGCAAAACCGACGACTTTCGGCACCTGTGTATTCGCATGCACGTTCGTCAAGTTGTCATTGCCTTGCGACATCGGATTCAAAAGCCACTGGTGCGACCACTTCTTTGCTGCATTCAAATACTTTTCGTCTTTCGTGAGCTTGTAAGCGTCGGCATAGACTTCGGGCATGCCGCCGTGTTCCGTACCGAGCATCTGCTGCATTTTGGAATCATTCAGGCCATTCGTAATGGTAATACCCCAGTCGCAAAGCGCCAAGAACATCGTCTTTGCCTGTTCGTAACCCGCATAAACGTAAGCGTCACGGAGGCCCGCATAAAGCTTGTGGATATTGTACCACGGCACCCAATAGCCATTCTGCGCGCCAGCATTGCCGCTCTTCATGCTAAGCCACATCTTTTTACCGTTCGGAACGCCGCTGATATAGCCCTTGAAATTGTTGTCCTTGGAATTCTGGTCCTGAATCGTCTTGAGTTCCTTCAAGATATATTCAATGCGTTCCTTGACCTGAACGTCGTCGTTATCAGCGTAATGCATCGCCAAGGCACTCAAGTAATGCCCCAAAACGTGGCCGTCAAGCCCCGCCCAGTTCGGGAACTTAGAAGCCTTCGGCCTCATCCCCGCTTCTTCGTAAAACGGCGCAAGCAAGCGATCGACATCGTACGACATAAGCGTCTCAATGTTCAAATCCTGCCGATCCTTCAAGACGCCGTCCAAAAGCTGAACATCCGACAACGCGAACATGTCGGGGTAAAGCACATCCTGCGAGAAACCAAAGCCGCAAGCAAGCCCCGTCAAGGCGAGAGCCGCGCGAACACGCTTACCAAACCATCCTAACTTCATTGTTTCCACCTTTTTCTAGAGTGTATTCAACCCCACTCTAGAAAATAGATTGGAAAACAGACATTAGGAGGGGTTGTAAATCAATTAGTATTGTTAAATTGACAAAGACCCATTACAAAATTCTTTGGATTCCTTAATAAAATCGCTTAAAAAAGAGTCAAAATTAGCCGATTCATCCGAATAGACACAATTTGCCGTAAGTTTTCCCTCTTCATTACAGGAACCGCTAAGCCAATCATTTTCGATTTTGAGCCTGCACGAGCTTTTAAAAATTTCGAACACGCTGTCGCAAGCAGTTCCATATTTTCTCAATGCCATGCTTTTTTCTATACGATTATTGTCAATTCTAAATTTGTTAGAATAGCCCTTTCCCTCATTTTCACAAGATAATGCGGCGCCATTTTCATCAGCATAGACTTCAATTACACCAATAACAGATTCATCATCATTTACAATTATAATCGTCTGCGTTATTCCGGTGTTAAAAACGATTAATTCAGAACCACCGCCTTTCTTTGTGCCTTCACCATTTGAAGAACTGCTATTGTTTGCGTAAATAGCAGGATTTGCATTCGGGTCAATCGAAGACCCACCACCTAAAGAATCATCAGAACAAGCCAACGTAACCAAAATTAAAGAAAATGCAATTGAAAAGAAGATTTTATTACGCATGCGTTTTCTCCTCTATTTTATTTGTTACTGGGAACAACTGGAAATTAACTCGGCAAACCTGGTTCGTCTTTTTATTGGCGCTCACAATAGCAACAACCTTTTTACAACAATCCTTGATGACATCAACAACCTTATCGTAGGCAATTTCATCAACACCAATTGTTATCCCGGTAAAAAAGCGCTCCTTTGCAGAATACCTATCTACAGCACGCAAAGCCATGCCCGCCATTTCCTTATGCATAGCCCGAATCGCATTTGAAAGCGCCTCCTTGGAACCGATGACAGTCTGATCGGTCTGCGAATAAACCTTATCCCTCTCTTTTTTCAAAAAACCGGCATCGACAAGAAATTCCAAAATATCGCGCACTTCTTCGGCAGACACGTATTCCTTGCATTCTTCGGCAATGTCACGAGGCTCGGCGCCACGCATTAGCGGAGCCAGTTCCCTGATGACGGGATATTTCCACGATTCATAATATTGAAGCGCATCCCTGCCAATCACACGTTCCTTGTGCGCCAAAGCAATTCGTTGCATTTCAGCAAGAGCTGTCTTTTTCACATCGTCATCTTTGGCATTACCTAAAATGACCAACTGCTTGAAATATTCTTCTTCGTATTCGACAAGCCCCATCGCCTTTGCGACTTGTCCCGATTTTACTTTGCTAAGGTTCCAAGCTCCATCACGAACTTGTTTTAAAAAATTAGGCGACGAAAAACCCGATTCATGGCAAAACATACGCCACGAAAACTTTTCGTACCGTTTTCGTTCATCCAGGTAGTCCTGCAAATAGAGGCGATAATCTTTGTATTCAAAAATCGATTTCATACTCCGTACCCTTAAAATAGAGTAAAATCCCCAAAGAAAATTCGAGGATTATACAATAAAAAGAGCTAAATAGCGAACCAAAAACTATCGACGGTGAGGAATAATGGAGACATTCCCATTCCTACTAAACTCGCTCCATGATTTTCTCGAATACGGAGCATCTATAATACCTCCAATTTCATCCTTATTTGGCAAAACCAATTTTGATGCATAAGACAAACATGGGAAAAGCTTTTTTTCAGAGTCAACTTGGACCTCGCAATACGAATGCGCAACACTGCCTACTTCAATTTTATCCAACTTCACTTTCTTCAAATGTTTACGTTCCCCCAAAACATCAATAAATTCATAATCAGCATTTATCAGCGAATCAAGTGTTGCCATTTTTTCGTTATAATCAACACCAATAGCAATTCGTTCAGACGAAACTGCCAAATCTTGCAGCGCAATTTCGGCATTTTTCAAAAAACCATTATTATCCGTTCGAACGATTAAATAATTTTTATTGCTGCGGACGATTCGATTATTAAACACACGTTTAAAATTAAACGTATAGCCCTCGATTTTTACGCCTTGAGACATTGCAAACGAACGCTGTATATCTACAGAAACCAACTTAAACTGGTTCACGTAGCCTTGGGGCATCAACTGTTCCAGCATCTGGTGTGCCATATTAGCCCTATTCGTTTCTAGATTAGACAAGTCAAAAACAGTATTTTCTTTTCTTATTCTAAAAGACTTGTTTCTAGATGCATAAACTGTATAGGAACCCGACAAAAGATTTTTCAGTTCCGTAAGCGAGTTATCGGACGACTCATCAATGGTCGCAACGAAAGATTCCGCTAAGGAATCAATAGGATTACTGTTCTGCAAAAAACTTCTTGCAGAATCGTTAATTATAAGAGCAGGCTTCGCGTTGGCAACAACCGCACCGAGCATCATAATCGACAATATAAATGCATACATCGTTTTCATGTCAGCATAAAATTCCCTTCTTTAATAATCTTTGCAATATGAGTTACTCTTTCACATAAGAAACGAAGTAAAGAAGTGTCTTTTTCATATTATAAGGGATAGGTCCATCAACGACAATTGAATTTCCCTCACCATCATAAGAAATTTCTTCCCCAGTAGATGAAGACGTCAACGCTATATATTTCACACCAACAAATTCAGCAGGAACATCAATTTCAAAATTCGAATAGCAAAAACCACATTTTCTCGTCGGTCCAGGCTTTTCATACACTGTCATGAAAACTTGCAATGTGTCATCAAGTTTTTCAAGTGAAATTTTCGTAATTTCACCCCGTTCTGGGCAAATCGAAAGCATTTTTTCTTTCAACATAGCAGAACCGTCTTTATTTATGTACAAATGAGCGGAATCCCTCCCCACTTGCACACTTTTCCTTAAGGCACCTTCAGAGCCGCATCCCACGTTGCTAGCAACATAAGAAATAGAATCAATTTTCGCCACAGAGGCAACATTTGGGGCGCTTACCTGCGAGTTAGCAGAATCGGAATCATTGGAGCAGGCGGCAAAAAGGCCAAAACCCACCACAATAGCCACAAACGGAACAAGCACTTTTTTCATCATAACAGACCTCCTTATCGTTTCTAAGAATAAAACTAATTGAAAGGAATTCTATTGCAAAGAGCCAAAGGCCTGTATTTTTCCACTTTTTTTCAATTTTTTCGTCAATTCCATTCGCTTTTTTCCAAAAGTGAATAGAATACGACAAAAGGGGCCGCTAAAGCAGTCCCTTTTTAAATAGTGTAGCCACACAAAAAGCGAATTGCAAGCTACTTACTGTTGTAGGTCGCCCGAGAGTCCCGAAGTTCAAGGACTCTGCTTTCGGGAAGGTGCGAGTACTTGACAATTTTTTCAATCGGTTCGTTGTCGGCAAGCATGTCAAGTGCCACTGCAGTACGTTCATCGTTGCGGCCTTCAACGCGACCCTCAACACGACCCTCAACGCGGCCTTCCGCTCGACCCTCAACGCGACCTTCTGCGCGACCTTCAGCAAGGCCCTCGGCTCGGGCGTTTTTCTTTTCGACATAAAGTTCATAATTGTGGTCGCTCATTTTCATAGCCTCACTTACAAGGAAGTCCTCTGTAAAGATACTCAATTTGGCTTTCTCTTGCAATAGGGCGTATTGCGAACCCTCTGGGACGTCAACAGGACTTTCATTGTTCAGCCCATCGAACACGCGGAGCCACAACGCAAGCCTGCTAGAATCTTTTTCGTATTTGCGTTTGAGAAATTTGGGGATTTCAACAAGCGTTATCGTTTCCTTATCGTAGAACAACTCATTATCCTGATTCTTAAGCTGAATGCAGTGTCTGTAATTGCGCGATTCGGGGAAACCGTCAAACATCTGAAGGCTGATGACATTCAAGTTACGAAGCTTGTAGTCATCGCCTTTAATACGACTTACAATTGTATGCTTTGCAGCATAAAGAACCAAACGACTATTGAAGGAATCATGCTCGACATGCTGAACTTCGAGCACGATACGATCCTGACGCTGATCAAGAGCTACGACATCCGAGGTAATGCTCTTGCCAAAAGCTTCCGGGAGAGCGGGATTCACAAATGTGACTTTTTCGATGCAATCCCCTCCATCGAGTTTAAGCACAGCATTGAGAAAATCAACGGTAATCGACTCGTTTTCAGGATTTCCGAAAAGCAGTTTGAAGATATTGTCGTTATAGATATAGACATAGTTGTAAATTTTTCTGTACTTTGCAATGCACGCGGAAACATCGCCTCCATTCTTGTGCGTCTCGCTGATATCCTTGAGCATTTCAGCATATTGCTTTTTATTCATAAAAGGTCCTTTGCCGCTAAAATACGGCCAAAAATGCGTATGAGGGGGATGCAACCGTGCAAAAGGCAACAGCCCAAAACCCCGCCATACAGCGGTTAAAATTTGAGAGATTTGTTTAAAGCCATCCGCTGCCGCAGACGGGATATGTATCGCAGCGCATTCCGCATGGGTATTCCAAGGCAGGGATGATCAAGCCATCGCTTCCGTCAAAACCGGACCTGCGACTGTGAGAGTGGATGAACCCGCCCGTGGATGCGTACGCCTCTGTCAGCGGGATGATCTAGTCCACGAAATAATATACACTATTCAAATCACGCAGTAAAGGGGGCCTCTTGTCAGGCGGAAAAAAAGACGGCCGTAAAGACCGTCCTAACGTTTGATTTTTGAAGGCTAGCGAATTTGCACTTGCAGAACCTTGGCTCCGCACTTGGCAATGTAATTGCCCTGACGTAGGCCGTTCAGTTGCATTTCGGTTTGCCCGGCGAGCACGTTATTCGTAGAGCGGACGAGGTTTCCGTTCATGTCGAACAGCATAATCTTGCCTGAGCCATACAGCGAATTGCCTGCGCGGCGGAGTTTCACGACATCACCCGCGAGGATGGCCGGTAGCGCGATTGTCTCCGAGCTAGACGATTTCGGCTGCACCGCAGAACTGCTAGACGCGGCGACAGCGCCATTGCTGGAACTAGAGGCGACAACACTGCTAGACGAAGGTTCCGTTCCACCGCCCGTGATAAAGTCTTCCACGTGGGTGACGCCGTTGTTCACGTAATTGCCGAGGCCATAAACACCGCGCATGGCATTGATAACGTCAACTTCGAGAACCTTGCCCACCGGCGATGATTGACGGCGGATGTAGGCCATATTGTCATAGTTGCTGTTGCTTTCGTTGCCCATGTCCCAGAGAATCGGAGTGAGCCCGTACTGCTTGGCGGCAGAGACCACGTCTTTATGCCACTGCACACGACCCTGCTTGTGGAGATTCAAATCGGAGCCGCTCAATTCTGGCGTGCGGATGTTCGCACCGAATTCGCCGACAATGACCGGATAGCCCTTATCGACATAATTTGTCTTCATCTTGGCGAACTGTTCCTGCGGATGCACAATGCTCCCGAGCTTGGAATCTACAGAGCCCGCCCAAGCGTTGTAACCCGCATTGCGCTTGGGTTCGCCAGCTTTGGTGTAGTCGCCATAGTAGTACTGCGGTTGAATCGGTTCGCTTGCGCCCCAGTCCTGCTGGCTCGTCATGAGTGTATATTGGTACGGGTCGTAATAGTGCACTTCGAACATCAGGCGGCCTTCGACCTTGTCTTTCGGGAAGGTGCTTACCGGAGCGTTTGCGACGGACTTGTCGATGTCTGTGTTTAGACCCTGGATAATCAAGGTTCGCGTGGCGTTGTTACCACCCGTAGCGCGGACTGCGTCAATAAAAGTCTGGTAGTAGTGCATGAGCGTTTGCACATGCTGCGCTGTCCAAGTATTAATATTCGGGCCGGGTTCATTTGCGCCCGCAAAGAGCAACCGTTCGTTGTAATCCTTAAACTTGTTCGCAATCTGCGTCCAATAAGTTTTCATTTTGTTGTCGATGTTGCTATTGACGCTCGTGCCGATGTTGCTCTGGAACCAGCCGCCTTCACCTTCATGGTGAATATTCAAAATCGTGTAGAGACCAGCGCGCATGGCGAAATCGACTACCGTTTTCACGGAGTCTAGCCAAGTTTCGGTGACCTTGCCGCCGCTCGTGTGGCTATCCCAAGCGCAAGGAATACGAACCGTGTTGAAGCCCGCCGCCTTCACGGAATCCAGCAAAGCCTGAGTCGGGAATGGATTGCCCCAAGCCGTGGGATTGTTCGGCACTTCCATCGAGTTGCCGATATTGAAGCCCATCCCCATCTTAGCCTGAACTTCTTTTGCTGTTGGAAGCGTAGCAGCGGAAACAGAACCCGCGAAAAAAGCTACACCACAAGTGATTCCGAAAATTTTTGACCAAACCATAACATCTCCTTGAAGAACCCTTACTATGAATATAATCAAAAGATTTTCAAAAAGGCGATGTCAGAAAAAAGGATGAATTGACAAAAAGGAACGGCTCAATTGCCGTTCCTTTTTAAAGGTGATTCCGGCTCGGGGGCCGGAATGACAGTCTAAGAATTACTTCTTCAGGAATTCATTAATTCCCGCGGCGGCTCTACGCCCCTCACCCATGGCGAGGATCACGGTTGCAGCGCCGAGCACGATGTCACCACCTGCATAGACCTTCTCCATGAAAGTCTTGTTGGCAGCAGCATCTTCAAGAAGGATGTGACCCTTCTTATCGACGGAGAGTTCCGGCGTGGTGTTGCTGATAAGCGGGTTGGAACCGTTACCGATAGCAACGAGCACTGTGTCGCATTCGATTTCGAAGCTTGCACCTTCGACCTTGACCGGACGCGGACGGCCCTTTTCATCGGGTTCGCCGAGTTCGTACTTGTCAACAAGCATGCCGCGAACGTGACCGGCTTCGTCGCCAAGAATCTTGGCCGGGTTCTGCAGAACGCAGAATTCGACACCCTCTTCCTGAGCGTGGAGAACTTCTTCCTTACGGGCCGGAAGTTCGTTCATGCTGCGGCGATAGACGATGCGGACCTTTTCTGCACCGAGGCGGAGAGCCATACGGGCAGCGTCCATAGCAACGTTACCACCACCGAGAACGACAACGTTCTTGCCCGGCCACATCGGCGTATCGGCATTTTCCTTGTCGTAAGCGCGCATGAGGTTTGCACGGGTGAGGTATTCGTTAGCAGCGAACACGCCGACGAGGTTTTCGCCTTCGATGTTCATGAACAACGGAAGACCGGCACCGGTACCGACGAACACAGCGTCAAAGCCATCCTTTTCGATGAGGTCCTTGAGCTTGCGGGTACGGCCAATCACAAAGTTCGTTTCGAACTTCACGCCCATAGCGGCGAGAGATTCAATTTCCTTATCGACAATCTTCTTCGGAAGACGGAATTCAGGAATACCGTAGCGGACCACGCCACCGAGCTTGTGGAATGCTTCGAAGATGGTCACGTCGTGGCCTTCGCGGCGGACGTCAGCAGCGACAACCAGGCCGGCAGGACCAGAACCGATCACAGCCACCTTCTTGCCCGTTGCAGGCTTAACAGCCGGAACGGATGCACCACCGTTGTTGCGTTCATAGTCAGCGGCAAAGCGTTCCAAGCGACCGATAGCGACAGCCTGGTTCACGTCCTTGTGCATCTTGCCCATGGTGCAGTTCATCTGGCACTGGCGTTCCTGCGGGCACACACGGCCGCAGATAGCCGGCAAGAGGCTCGTTTCCTTAATCTTGGCGATAGCGGCCTTGAAGTCACCTTCGGCAATCTTCGCGATGAAGGCCGGAATGTCGATGTGCACCGGGCAGCTTTCGACGCAAGGCTGGTTCTTACAAGCGAGGCAGCGGTTAGCTTCCACGATAGCCTGAGCTTCGGTGTAACCCTGGGCCACTTCTTCCATCACGCGGGCGCGGTAGGAGGGTTCGAGCTGCGGCATCGGCTGAGCCGGGATTGCAGTCTTGTCCTTCGGCTTGAGCGGCTTCGGAAGGGCATTAATCTTTTCAAGTTCCACCTTGGCGGCGGCGTCCAACTGTTCGCGAGTCATGTGTTCAGACATTATTTGCTCTCCTTAGCCTTGGCATCGGCCATCTTATCAATGTTGCACTTGTGGCCGTCATTGGCACCGAAGCGGTGCATGGCTTCCTGTTCCTGGGGCTTGAAAGCGCCCATACGCTGGAGCATGTTGTTCCAATCGACTTCGTGGCCGTCGAATTCCGGACCATCGACGCAGACGAACTTCGTCTTGCCACCGATAGTGACGCGGCAACCACCGCACATACCCGTACCGTCAACCATGATGCTGTTGAGGCTTACGACAGTCTTAACGCCATACGGCTTCGTGGTGAGAGCGCAGAACTTCATCATGATCGGAGGACCGATAGCGATGACCATGTCCGGCTTGCCCTTGGTGTCTTCGCAAAGTTCCTTAAGCGGTTCAGTCACAAGACCCTTGCGGCCATAAGAACCGTCGTCGGTCATGAAAATGATGTTATCGGCGAGAGCGGTCATTTCTTCCTTCATGAGGAAGAGGCTTTCGTTACGGGCACCCATGATGATAGTCACCTTGTTGCCAGCAGCCTTGAGGGCCTGGACAATCGGGTGCATCGGGGCAATACCGACACCACCGCAAACGCAGACCACGTGACCAAAGTTGTCGATATGGGTCGGAGAACCGAGCGGGCCAACCAAGACCGGGATATCGTCACCGACTTCGAACTTGGAAAGTTCGGTCGTCGTCTTGCCAACCGTCTGGAAAATGAGGGTGATAGAACCTTCTTCAGTATCGGCATCGGCAATAGTGAGCGGAACGCGTTCACCGTTGTCCTTGTTCGTCTGGAGGATGATAAATTGTCCTGCCTTACGTTCTTGCGCGATCAGCGGGGCGTGGACGCGGAATTGGAATACCGCGGGAGATAACTGTTTTTTAAAGAGAATCTTTGCCATAATGCGTGGCAATATAGAAAATTTTTCTCGCCAACCATAGTAAAAAAGTATGTAAAGAGCACTTTATTACACGTCTTTTCGGGCAAACAACTTGACGGATTCTTTCGAAACAGCCAACTATAGTTATAGGTTTTATCAATAAATAATGTATATTTCAACCGTAAAGGAGTCATGAAACCATGAGAGTATCTACGAAAGGTCGATACGCCGTCCGCGTTATAATTGATATGGCAGAAAACGGAGAAACAGAATTCCACCCGTTGCACAATTTGGCAGAACGTCAAAAACTATCTGAAAAGTATCTCGAAGCTATTCTCGGAACTCTCGTCAAACACAAAATTCTCGAAGGCGCACGCGGCAAAGGCGGCGGCTACAAACTCGCCAAACCCGCCGCAGAGCTCACCGTCTGGGAAATTCTGAACGTCATCGAAACCTCGATGGGCCCCGTGGAATGCGTCACCGAAAGCAAGAACGGTTGCGACCGCGCAGACATCTGCCCCACGCTCCCCATGTGGAAAACTCTCGCAGGAATCATCCACGACTACTTCTCCGGAATCACCATCGAGCAACTCGTGAAAAGAAAGCCGATTGAAAAGAAGTAGCGGTTTTACTTCGCGTAGCCCACAGGATTGTTCAACAGCGGGGTTTCCGCATCGGACAGTTTCAACAACTTCTTTATAGCCGGAATGTCCATCGTCATGCGTGGACGCGTGACAAAGCCCGCACCAGAACAGAATAAATTAACATTCTCACTTACGATACCCGCATCAATCGCCATCGCCAGTTTCGCATGCGTATCGCTGCTCCCGAACTTCTTTTCGTCAGCTACAATCAAAAGGCTCACCGGTGCCGTTTTTGCCCAATCCTGACGATCTGCAATTAATCCGCGATGGTCGCCCTTTGCCACCTGTTTCAGGGAATTTTCTTTGTTCAAATATTCAGAAACGCCCTTCGCCGTAAATACGAACACGCGAATTTCCTGGAAGTTGCGCGCTGTGGGCGACGTGATTTTCCCTTCGGAGGGGCGGTTCACACCGATAGCCGCGAAGAGCAAGTTCGACAAGTCTTGGTCGCTCAGCATTTTGTCGCTGAACTCGGTTCCCGAACTGCGGCTCCAAAGAGCCTCCATCACGTTCTTGCCGAGAGACTTGGCCGGTGCCGGAAGTTTTTGGACCTGTGCCATGGAGAGAGCACTGCAAAGCAGCGTCGTCAAAAGCATAAAGACAATTTGTTTTTTCATAGGAATCCCCTTGCTGAATAGAAAAAAAATAATAAAACTCTACTTTTCGCCTTCCATTTCTAGCAAATCGGCCTGTAAGGTCGCGTCGTTCGGGTAATATTTTATCGCCACCTTCAAGAGTCGCACGGCTTCGTCGTCGCGTTTTTGTGCATGGGCATCGTAGGCCATATTCTTGAAACCAAAGACGGCTTCGGCGTTGCCGTTCTTGGCGGCGAGTTCATAAGCGTATTCGGCACGGTCATAAAACTTGGCATCGTAAGCGAGGTTGCCCATGAAGATGGCGGCATCCGAAAAATCGGTCTTGATTTGCAAAATGTTGTTTAGAATTTCCATTGCGACATACGGCTTTTTGTCTTCAGCAAGGACGTCAGCAAGTTTATACATGATTTGCGTATCGTCCGTTTTAACGCTAAGGGCTTCGCGGTAGGCGTTTGCGCTTTCTTCGAAATTCTTGTTCAGGCGATGGACGTCTCCAAGATAAACCAAGAAATCCGTTTCTTCAGGATGAAGCGCGTAACCTTCGCGTATCACGGCAACGGCGCGGTCAAAGTCGTTCAATGCGATGTTCGCTTCGGAGAGTTGATAGACGATGCTGATGTCGTTTTTGTCGAGGCGGTAGGCATTTTCGATGGCACGGAGGGCTCCGACTTTGTCGCCTGTTTTGGTGTAGGCTTCACCCAGATAAAGCCAGCCGGAAATGTTGTTCGGGTCGAGTTTTAACGCACGGTGATAAACGGCGATGCATTCCGGATATTGTTTCAAGCGGAAATAGACGCTCGCCATGTTGAACAACGCCGGGGCAAAACCGCCATTGGAATAGTCAACGGCTTTGCGGTAGGCGGCTGCGGCTTCGGGATATTTCCCCATTTGATAATAGCTGTTCGCGATGTTGAAACTCACGGCAACGGGATCGGCGCCGCGGTCTTCGGCTTTGCGGTACAAAAGAACAGCCTGTTTGAATTTGCCATCGCGGTAGAGAGCGTTTGCTCGTTCCATCAAGTCAAAAGAGGACTGAGCTGCAAAAGAAACGGAAGCAAGTAAAAAGACGACAAAAAGTTTTTTCAAATATTCAAATTTCATACCAATACCATTATAGATTGCTTCGCCTACGGCTCGCAATGACGTTTCTATCATTAAATTTTTGCATCCACTCAGGATGACATGCCCAAAGCGAAGCGTGCTCAAAGGCACAACGTGCCGACCTCATACCTGATACCTCAAAGCAACCGAAGGTTGCGACCTCATACCTCACACCTCTTAATCTCTAAATTTCACTTCGAAAGGTTGTTCCATTCCACAGAAGGCGACTGCCTTGCCATCTTTTTCAGCGGGTGCAAACGTCATGCGGGCGACAGCATCCTTCCCCGCTTGCGCAAGTCCGGAACCTGCTGGAGTTTCTTCAATGACTTTGATGTCGTAAGCGCGACCGCCCACGTCAACGCAAAAGCTAAGGCGCAGCAAGGCGTCGATTTCACGATCGCGAATTTGCGATGGTACTTCAAAATTGGGCATAGAGCGATTTTCTGGTTTTTTATCGACATCGCCTTTGCCCGTAGACATCGCATTGCCACGGAAATCGGCAACAAGTTCATCACTGATTGTAGCGCCATTGCTGCCGGTAACTGCCCCAAGGTTCATCGCAAAACGCGGTCCAGCTTTGGGCGAACGTGAGTTGGACTTTTGACGGTTGGGTTTGCGCGCGGTGTGCTTCTTTTCGATTTTCTTCTCAACCTCCTCAATTTTCTTTATCGCGACTTCGGTCTTGACGAATTTGCGTTCGTGAAAAATTTTACCATTCAAAAACAAGTTTGCCATGGTCACGGAAAACACAAGCACCATGCTCACGAGAATCGCCGCGAGGAGGATTGTAAAACGCTTTAAAAATTTTTTTATAAACTTCAACATTTTATTTTCAACTTTTTCTTTGTTCTGGATTCTTCACTACGCTACGCTTCGTTCAGAATGACGTAAAAAAATATTCCGTTCTTTCGTCGTTTCGCTCAAGATGACAAGGAGGCTTTTAACGGGAGATTCCCGCTCGGTGGCGGGAATGACATGTCAACTTCATAACAATCCTAACCACAAACAACCAATCACATTTACTCCGCTTGGGCGGCGATGGAGACTTTTTTCACGCCGGCCAAATTGCACATATCAATCACTTGAACGAGAACACCCGTTTCTGCTTCTTTGTCCGCAATCACGACAGCTTCGCGGTCGGGAGCTTTCGCCAGCGATTGCTTCAAGATGTCCTGCAAGCTCGCCAAATCCACCTGGCGTTCATTCATGTGGATTGTTCCTTCACGCGTGATGGCGATGAGCAAGTTTTCCTTTTCTAGCTGGCTTGCCGATTGCGCCTGCGGTTTTGTCACATCCACACCCGTTTCGCGAGTAAACGACGAAGTCACCACAAAAAAGATAAGGAGAATAAACACAATGTCCATCAGCGGGCCCATTTCGATACCCACGTCTTTCTGTTTTCTTCTCGGTAAGTTAAAATTCATAATAAACCTCTTAGATTGCTTCGCCTACGGCTCGCAATGACGAGTAATGCGAGAACCTTCTGCATAAGTTTCATTAACGCAAAAATCGTTAGCGCGAGTTGCAAAATAGTTGTCTATCACAGTGGCACCAAGTTCCATTTCCTGTTTCAAATTTTCAATACGCTCGTCCAGGCGCTGTTTTAAAAGCGTCAAGGGGAAAGCTATCAAAAGTCCGCTCTGCGTCGAAATCAACGCCTCCGAAATGCCGTCTGCCATAAGCACCGGATTCTGGTTACCGTACAACGTAATTACTTCAAATGTGGAGACCATGCCCGTCACGGTTCCAAGCAAGCCAAGCAAAGGAGCCGCAGCCGCCATAACCATCACGATGTGATTTCCTTGTTCCATGTACCGTACACTTTTCATCATGCGCACTTGCATGTAATCACGAAATTCATTGTAATTCTTTTGGGCGATCTCCATCGCATACGAAAGTTCTCTCGAAAGGAATCCACCGCGCTTACGGAGCCTCTGGAGCGCCACAACTTCACGATGGCCATCCTCGCGGGGTTCGCCAATTTTCGTAGCAGCACCTTCACCATTCAAATCCTGTTGCATGCGCTTCACGACTTTATGAATATCCTTTCTGAAAAAATCACCCCCAATACGGAACCAGCTTGCAAAAAGGAAATAGAATCCGACAACACCCGCCAAGAGGATGGGGAGCATCACCACGCCACCCGCCTCGTACGTATTCCGCAGGGATTCTATGAATATGTAATGAAAATCAATCAACTTTTTCCTTCCCGAAGACTTTATTCATAAGCGAGGTACTTTGCACGTAAAGTTCACTCGTAATCTTTTCGATTTTTTCACTCAACAGGCCATGTAAAATCATCACGGGGATAGCGATGATCAAGCCGGTTTCAGTCGTGACAAGCGCTTCGGAAATACCACCCGCAAGCACGCGGGCGTCGTTTGTTCCAACTTCGGTAATCACGGTAAAGAGTGTGATGATACCCGTCACCGTTCCCAAGAGGCCAAGCAGCGGAGCAATCGTTCCCATT
>Ga0247611_10005961_pt1 | contig 15811 bp, 19 predicted proteins | sample 177DNAGHGhighgp2_FD_192422 | JGI IMG/M metagenome (GOLD analysis project Ga0247611, IMG submission 192422) | Sheep rumen microbial communities from Palmerston North, Manawatu-Wanganui, New Zealand - 1770 DNA GHGhigh gp2 | ecosystem: Host-associated > Mammals > Digestive system > Stomach > Rumen...
GTCCCATTTACTCATGGAGATATGGCACACGTCAGAATTTGCATCATCATGATGCTTAGGAGTCATCAAGCGTAGCATATCGAAATGAATCTTATACCATTTCAAATTACCCTCTGCATCTGGATGCATATGCAAAAGACAGGGGACCACCTCCTCAAAAGTAACACTGTTTAATAATCCTTTGAAAGTCATAATTCTTTTATCTTTATCGTTTACAGTGCAAAAATAAAAGAAACCCCTGCCGTTTTGGGGCAGAGGTTATAAAGAATTGATGAATAATATGAGCTTTTATTTCAGAGGATATTCTTTGTCACGATATGCTTTCACTTCTTGTAGCACATTCTCCATCTTGTTCTTAATCTCCTCATTACTTTCTTTGAAAGATATCGTCTCATGAATATGTCTGGATTTATCACTATCCCAAGGATTGAACTCTTCATTAGGCCAAATGCACTTGATTAGATTTCTTGTAATTGTTTCATCTCTTTGACGTGTAAACACTAATATCATATATCTCTCCTCTTTCTCGTCAGGCATCAAAAAGAGAAGTATTGAGTCTTTACTATCTGTATAAGCCCCATCCACTCTTGTCGTAAAATATTTGTAGACTAAAATTGTTCCACTTGTTATTTGCATTGCACCATTTTTTGAAATCATGGCCCTCAACAATTTTGAACGGTCTTTAATATCAAGTTTCCCTGATTTTTTCTCTTCGTCTTTAAGCGATTGAATTATCCTATCTTTTTGATCCTTTTCATAATCAGCTACCATCTTATGAGGAACTAAAATAGCTCTAAAATTTTCAATGGTATTATCCCTTTCATTAGGGTCAAACTCATTCTTTTCTTTATATAGTTCTTCGTAGAAACTATCAGCAATAGAGAATAATTGCATGAGCATATTATTAGCATCTTGAGTGCCTTGTTTCATGTTGACCACAATATCGCTAACTTGCTCACTAATGGAACTTATTGTTTTTGAACTAGTATGCATGGCGATATAAGACACCTGAAATTGCAATTCGATTTCTTCTTCAGGAGTAATTTTCTGATCCTTTACCACATCACATAACTTTCTAAGGAATTCTTGATAGATACGAAGTCTTTCCTCAAAGATTTTTGTATCCTTTAGTCTTTCTTTATCTTTATCCTTTTGCTTTTCTTCAAATACTCTTTGCTCTTGGTTTAATTGCTCTTGCTGTCTTCGTTGGAAATATAAAAGTAAAGCCGTAATAACACCAGTAGCTGCAACACTTAACATAGCAGCGATTAACTGTTGATATGGCTCATAACCTTTGAAGACGCCCATTATTGACGCACTCAAAATGATTGCAAAGAATAAAACACCAATAATTACCAGTCCATATATTGGGTTAAACTTGGTTTCTTTATCATTATTATTTGTACTCATAATACATAAGTTTTGATTATTATCTGTGATGCCAACTACGTCCTCTGTCCTTAGAATAATACAAACCATTAGAGGTTTTAGCTATTAAGTTTTGTCCATCAGAAGTTAACTGAACGAATGAGCCAAACAAGCTGCTCGTACAGCGGCTATGCCAACTATGGCCTTCATCTTTAGTAACAAAAATGCCTTTTGATGTGCAGCCTAAGATTTCTGATCCATTATCGAATAAGTCGACAAAGCAACCAGCAATACTACTCGCAAATCGGATATGCCAACTACGTCCACCATCTTTTGAACTTTCAATGGTGTTCTTTAGAGTGTTGATACGGAGTAACTCACTTCCGCGCTGAATAATTTGTGCCATAATAATAAAACTATATTCCTAATTTCTGCATCTCACTTCTTAAATACAAAGCGATTGCGCTCCAATCATCGTTAGATACGCTGCCACTTGTATGTGGAATCCCATAGATTGGAATTCCATTCCAAAAACCTTTCTTTACCTTGTTTTTACATGAATAACGACATTTCCATCCCTTGTCTTTTTTATTCATAGCAAAATCAACCAAGTCTGCATCAGTTTCTTTAATGGTATCTATGTCTTTTACATCAAGAAATTTAAACTCCCTATCAAGATTATCAAAACATTCAGGGACAGATAAGCAAACTATACATTTTGGCTTAAATATCTTTTGTATAACTTCCTCTGTAAAGTGTAGACATTTCTTTATCGCTTCATTGCTACCAGGTAATTTCTTGAAATCGTCAATTTTATTCGTTCCAAAATATATTGCATTAAAGAAAACGAAATTTCCATCTATTAGAGGTCTGTTATAGCCTGCCCATTCGAATGACCACCGCAATGGAGTCCAAACAGGCCAAGCATCCCTGTTTTTGAAGTATTTATTTCCTTCATAAAACCTTTCCTTAATTACATCGTAAGGTAGAGGCGTTCCAGTTTCATGAGGGTTATAACCAAGAATGACGACATCTGGTTGTTTGTCCAAAACAGGTTTTGATTGGAATGTCCCACAAGTAACATTCAACTTCTTACTTTCTTCAACTAAGTAAGCGCATACTTTTGAAACCCATTTGTCGTATTCTGTTTTTTTAGTTTCCATCTCCATATTTTTAACACCTTTTGTAATATACACAATTGACACTTCTATCTCTGATTTGTTTCTCGTCTGCCAAACAACATTCAAGCCATCCATGCAATCGGCAAGTTTTTCAAGTAAGTATGAAGGATCAGACGAGCCACATAATGTTACAATGACTTTCTTTGAAGAACGTAGTTGGGCCAGGTATTCATTTCTGATAGCGTCAATGATGCTCTGCAGTTGCTCTTCATCGTTGGCTCCTTTTCCTTTGATGCGAACTTCATAGACACAATCTGCATCGTAGAGGTCTTTGAGGTCGGAGTAGTCAATAGATACTACGCCCATCTGCTGCAATATTCCATAAACAATAGCGTCTATGTTTTTCCACTGATAGGGCCAAGGGCCTTGGCATGCGTTATATTCTGCAATGAGTGCTTTACGTTTTTCGTCGAAATCGCGTCCTGCTTTTTCGAAATCTTCATCAGAAATCCTTCCTGCATCATGAAGTTCGCCAAGTGCAGCATAGTTGTCATAAAGACTGGGCTTTCTGCAACTTTCAAGGTATGTTATCGACTTGCCTCTGTAATCTGCATAGGCGATTTCTCGTCTTGTGCTATCACCAATATAGCCACCCACATTGATGACATAGATTTCGTCTGCCAAGTCGATCTTTGCCAGATGCTGGCGATCCAACATATCTTTTACACCTTCTGTCCAAACCACATCATCACCAGAGTGGCCAAACAGCCCCACAGAAATAACGATGTTGCCTTCGAGTGTCAAACGCTTTTGCGTTTCCAGGAATTCATCCTTGAAGCGAGTGCTACCGCAGAGGGTTATAACCTTAAATCCGTTAATCATATTCCTTATTTCTTTTAGGTGCAACAAAGATACGACTTTATTTTGAAACAGGGGCTTTATTAACAATATTTTTAGGTCCTCTGTATGTCATTTCCCAAAATAGACCAGCAGCCAGCTCCACTTCGCTGATTTCGACATCATCATCTACTCTCACTTCCATCCCCAAGACTTCTATCATATCTTTCTGGTCTGCTACTGCGTAGCAAAAAGTTGTCTTATTCCTAACATGACAATTCATATCAATGGATGGACTGGTATATTCCCATCGAGAGACAAGTCTGATATAATAATCCGTTGGCTTTGGTTCGCACTCATTGGCCCAATGGTTGTATATACTACGGAAAACCTCAATACTTGCATCAGAGAGATGATGCTTGCTATTCACTACGAATAGATGATCAAGATGTGGAAGCACGCTCTCAAAATCATTCTTTCTAAAAAATTCTAATACTGTCATAATTATCATTACTTTTTAAAACCTATTTTTCTTGTTGATTTTGTTTCAAGGCGCTCTTTGTCACAGTAGGACATAAGGGTTTCAAGGGAATTACCATTATCACAATAGAGTATACCATTTATGGTATTATGCCGAGCGATGTTCTCAATCTGTCCTCCACTAAAATCGTATTTCTCAGCCAGTGTCTTGCTATCATCCTCCGAGAGGGTCGGAATCATTTCATGCCAGATGTGCATCCGAGCCTCCAAGGTGGGTTCCTCGAATTTGATCTTATAGAGGAATCTACGCTCAAAGGCTTTATCCATATTCTGGGCCAAATTAGTCGTGGCGATGAGGATGCCATCAAGTGTTTCCATCTCTTGAAGGATAATATTCTGGATGGTATTCTCCATTTTATTGACTGCTGATTCTGCACCTTCCATACGTTTATTTATAATGGCATCAGCTTCATTAAATAGCAGAATAGGGGTCGTTGTACTCTTTCTTGCTAATTCTCTGTATGTGTCAAAGATTCTCTTGATATTCTTTTCACTATCGCCCACCCAACTGCTTTTAATCTGTGACACATTGACTTGATAGATGTCACGACCAGTCTGGTGGGCTAACTGGAGAACCGTTTCCGTCTTACCTGTACCTGGTGCACCATAGAATAGACATGTGAATCCACAACGTAAACCTGACTCCTGCATACGAGTATGAATTACATGATAGTGCTTATTCTCCAGAAGCTGGCTCAGTTCAGTGATTTGTGACTGAACATTTTCCCCATAAAAGAGTTTCTTTTCAACGATTTTATCAAATCTTATCATATCCTTTGCTGCCATTTTACTGTATCTTAAATCCAAGTCAAGTTCACTTAACAATTCGTTTTTGGCCGTATCTGTCATGCGAAATTTCTCACGACTAGCCATTCCACTATCATTAGCATTCTCAATCATATTCAAATTAAATAATTTGTGGCATCCCCACCTAAGATCTGACTTAACCCGTCTCCAAACACTCTTTTCAAACAAAAAATCCAAATCATAAAAGTATATATTGTCATCACCATTATTTGCGAACAGATGGCAAAACAAAACCAAGAGCATCTCATCTCTTTCGTCCAACTCTTTCTTTTGTACGGTTTGAACAAAATTGAGATGACGATTATCTTCAAATAGAGAATGGATCATTTGTGTCATCATCTCGAAAGATAGTTCATGATCTTCGCGCAATTTAAAAATATCCTCGAGTTCACCAAAGAGCTCATGGCAAGAGAGGCCTTTTCTCGTTCTAGGTGTATACTTTTCATCAAGTTTTATTGAGTCAATCAAATCCATTTGTACTCTGTAAGAGATATACTTCTTATCCCTACTAGCACCTTTTTGACAACGAAGCAATTCTCTCTTCACAAGTACATCGATATCCTTTAAGTATTGTAGCATATGAACTGTTTGACATTCTACAAACTCACCCAGATCACTGATGCGGATACTATCATCATCGCTTCTATTAATAAACAATGCCAGCATGACACTCTGCTCCTTGGTCAGATCGAGTTTGTCTGACACATATTTTATATATCGTGAGGCTTTGCGATAGAACTCAGGGCTGAGTTTCGAATCCTTGGCCTTTTCAACAATCTGCTCAATGGCTGTGAGCAAATCCATCTGTTTCTTCTGTTTCATTTCCATCTTTACATCTTTTATTTTTTTTACGATGCAAAGATAAAAAGAAGGTGTGCCGTTTGAGGGCACACCTTATAAGAATCTCAAAGAAAAGGTGAAATCTACAATATTTCCTTTGCAATCCAGGCACACGCCTCGGCATCGGCAAGGGCATGATGGTGATTAGCCAGATGATAACCACAGTATTCTGATACTGTATGCAACTGATGGTTGGGTAATTGTGGAAACGCTTTGCGAGAAGCCACACATGTACAGTAAAACTGATAATCCGGATAATCCATCTGATAGCAACGGAATACGGCTTTCAGGCAACTCTCGTCAAAGCTTTTGTTATGAGCCACTAAGGGCAAACCATCAATAAGTGGCTCTATCTGTTTCCATACTTCTGGGAATATGGGGGCTTCTTCTGTGTCCTTACGAGTAAGACCATGTACCTGGCTACACCAATAATTATAGTAGTTGGGCTCTGGCTGAATCAGAGAGTAGAAAGTATCCACTATCTCACCATCACGCACTATCACTACACCCACTGAGCAAACACTGGTGCGCTCGTTGTTGGCCGTCTCAAAATCTATTGCTGCAAAGTCTCTCATTTCTCATCCTTGTATTTGTTCCACATGTGTTTTGAAATCTCTGCCACCTCATCACGGAACCATTTGGGCTCTAGCACTTCGATATCACTGCCTTGCGAAAGAATCTCCTGACGGAAATCGAAGGTGGGTCGCAGGCTTCAGGTCAAGATGCCATATCTCATTCTGATGAACTTCGTTCAATGCTTCGAGTATCTGTGAGAGGATGCTTCTGACTTCTGCCTCAGTAAATGGCTGGCCTGTCTTTTTCATCTTCTCTGCTAGCGACTCACCATCAATATAGTCCATCACATAGTAGGCAGTTCCATTCTCCTCAAACAGATCATGAACTTTCACGATGTGCTCATTCTTCAGTTTACGCAACCTGCGAGCCTCTTTCTTGAACTTCTCGCGCTGCTCTTCAAACTGCTGCACATTGTCAGCATTACTCACGCTGACGACAGAAGTCGTTTCATCTCGTTCCGTCACGCCCTTCATGAAGAACTCTTTGATGGCTACGGTTTCTTCAAACTCCGTATTGTAGCCAACATACGTATTGCCGAAGCCACCCTGTCCCAGCGCTTGCTCTATTCTGTATTTTCCACCTTGCAAAGTGGTATTAGGTTGTAAGTGTTGCATAGCTATTTTTCTTTAAACTCTTTTAGAAAGGAACAGAACTCTTCCAAAGATTTCTGAACGACCTCTTTGGGTATCAGTTGGCGATGATACTCAGCTACCATCGTCGGACTAAGGCTCCTGCTCATGGCATACTCTACGACACTCTGATCAGCAGATTGACAAAGCAGAATTCCGATACTTGGGTTCTCGTTACTCCGCTTTACATCTCTGTCAAGAGCCTCCAAATAGAATTCAAGCTGCCCCATATATTCCGGCTTAAACTTCTTCGCCTTTAGCTCTATGGCTACCAGACATTGAAGGCCACGATGATAGAACAACAGATCAACCTTAAACGTAGAACCGCCTACTTGTAATGGGTATTCGCTATCAACATATAGAAAATCCTTACCCAATTCCAATACGAACTGCTTCATGTGGTCCAATAGCCCTTTATGTAATTGTCTCTCGCTGTGTTTTTCTGGTAGGCTCAGAAAATCCACGAAAGCCCTATCCTTTATCAATGACGGAGATTGTGGATACATCTGTTTCAGTCCTGCAGAAAAGTTCTTTTTGTTTCCCATCAATGAGCCAAAAGTGTCATTCACGATGCAACGCTGCAGTTCCTTATTCTTTAATCGCTCTCTATATGCATATAAAATGTAGAATATACGCTGCTCTACTGTATTGCAACGATTCAGAATCTCCAGATGATTAGAAAAAGTTGTAAGGCAGAGTATCTGAGGTAATTGTGCAGATGCCGTCTGCACAATTGTATTTTTATTCATTTGTGCAGTTTGCGTCTGCACAAAGTCTGGTAATGACAAACCCTGGAGTCGCTCAATAAATGTTTTTGACGAGTACTCATCATAGAACATCACCATATTGTAAATATTGCGACGACTATAGCCTTTCAGCGTTGGGTCTTTCGTCCGCAGATATTCAGATAGTTGAGTAACAACCTTACTTCCCCATTCGTTGCTTTTCAGTTTATCACTTACTATTTTGCCTACTGTCCAACTCATCTGAAGAGACTCCTCATTCACTTCACGCAGTGCCCTTTCACGATGCATGGTAATGATGCCCCGTATCTCCTCAAACTGTTGCTCGTATTTTACAATCTCGTTAGTCATCATTTTTAAAACGTTTTGATTCTATTATTATTGCCAAAGCCTCCTTGCCCCAGCACTCGCTCTATTGAATAACCTGCTTGCACTCGGACATCCAAGAACAAGTTCTTATGCCTCTCGCTCACTCGCAGCTTTCTGTATTTTCCACCCTGCAAGGTGGTTCCTGGTTGCAGATGTTGCATAGCCTTAGAATTCGCTTATAAATATGTATGGAAGTGAATCATTGTGGTAGTCTATTGGAGTCATTTTACTCATTTCTATATTGACTTCGTAAGCCACACCACTTACTAATTTCTTTGTGGCATAAAGATTTTCCTTTATTTGACAACTGGCCAAGATCCATTTTACTCGATCGGAGTAAAAACAAAAGTTTTAAGCGTTCAATCGGATTTTCTTCCGAATTATCCCATTTACTTTTTATCTCATTCGAGAATCCAAGGATATCGACAAATGCTACAATGCATTGACCCTGAAATACTTTTTTGCGACTGCTTGTTCCGTATATCATAATAATCAATTACTCTATATCTTTACTTTCACCATTGATATAATTCTTATATTCAATAGCCTTGACTATTGCTTTACCCACAAATAATCCTTCATAGCCATTATCAAGAGACAGTAGGCTTTTATCTTCAATCAAAGATTTCCAATAACCAATGGCTGCATTATCAAATTCTTGTTGTGTACTACACTCATTCAAAAAATTGTAGCAATCAGCCTTAAACCAATATAACTCTCCTGTTAATTTGAGCGTAAGAAGTTTATAGCAATTATTTCTTTTACAATACTTAATCCTTGCCCATTCGTATGCATTCTCTTTTGAGAAACAGACATATAAGCAATTATCTCGTCTAGGAAACCCATTTGGACGATGTTTTTCCAATGTCTCTTCTTGACGTTTTTTGTAATCTCCTAATGCTTTCCATTTTGAAGGCAAAGCACGGTCACCTACTTTAACTTCAGCTTCAAAAGGAATAATTCGATAAACTATATAGTCTTTTACAACCATCCCAATTTCAATTTACACCTTATTAAATCACCTAATTTACAACAGCTCTTATACACATTCCAACATAATTCGCTTCTCGCTTCAAATTTGGCTGAACAGGAGGATTCTGGTAAATGTTTTTGTCTAAATGGAGGTGATAAACATAACATAGATTATATTGACGATCCAACTCTGCGGTTGCTGTCCAAATCTTAATAAAATAGCCAGGATGTTTTTCTCTTTCAGAAAAATAGCCTGCGGCAGGTATGAAAATAGACCTATTGTTGGTGCCTGTTACACAAAAGCCATCTATTCCTTTGTATCTTGCTTGTTTCCATTGGCAATTATCAATAAGTTCTTGAACCTCATTTTTTGTAGGAAGCCTCCAATTCCCACCCCAATTAGCATTGGCGGCATCATAAGCAGAACCTGATATGTTTACACCAATATCTCTTCGTATGCTATTTTGCGAAACGCTTCCATAGTCTGTTCGAGCTGAAGTTTCTCCCCATGCAAAATAAGAACCATAAACCTCAGGGGAATTTGCCCCTAAATTACAAGTTGCCCATCTAACACTTAATCCCAAATCGACATATTCATGTCCATTATGTGCACCTGTACTTGCGTACATATTAGTATCACTGCGAGTTCTATGGGATCTCCTTACTGTTGGAGTGGGCTTTCTTCTAATTTGTCCACCTGCCGTTTGTGAATATGCAGACATAAAGGACATTACAAAAAATAATAAAACTATAGACCTCATCTTTTATACCAAATAATACTTTAAATCAATATGGTTGTTACTTTGTTACAGGTCTAATTGCGAAGCCATAGTATCTTTTTGCTCTGACAAGACCTCCACCCTCTTTATCAAATCCAAATACTTTAGCCAATTCTGATACGTCATAATCATCATCATGCAGATTACGTGTCCAGTAGTAGCCTGTCTCACTTTTCTCAAATGAAGAAGAAAGTTTTATACCTCCGGTGGCAGGTAAGAATATAGAATTTCCATTAGGTGCGGTAAACTTCATTCCCGTCACGCCTTTTATTGTAACCCATTCATGAGGCAAATTCCATAATTCTATAACATCTTCAACAGAGGGGGTCCTCCATGATTGCCCCCATGAAATTGTAGCAGCATCATCTTCCTTTACAAACGTTGTGCTTGAAAATCTATCATATTTATGAAAATATTCTTTGGTAAGAACATAATCATCTTTGGTTAAATCATAATTAATGTTCGACTTAACCAAATCATTATAAGTTTCCCAACTATAGTTTTGTTTTGTTCTCACTTCTCCCCATGCGTAGTAATTTCCATATTCTTCAGGCTTTGATGCACCTATATTACAAGTAGCCCATTTAACACTTAATCCTAAATCTACATATTCGTGATTGTTAATTTTATTTGCCAGTAATCTGCGTTGACTATTGCTTTGATTATTTTGATGGGTTTGACTTGGACGACGTATCTGCCCTCCACTGGCTTGGGCCATTGCCAATAAAGGGAAGGCCACTAATACTATAAACAAATATAACTTTTTCATATACATTTATTGATTTATTATTTTGAAAGACATTTTATCAGTGAGAATGGACAGAGCAAACTTTTCTATAGATTTATTTTTGTTTGTGTCATGAACATTAAACGTCCAAGAAGCATTCGCTTTTATATTATCTGCCACTGTTTCGAAATAAGGTTTATCAACCATAGAGCATGAATGACCATAGACAATTACGGATTCTATTTCGCCCAAGCTTTCAAACCATTTCTTGGGTATTGGCTCTTTCAATATTGCATCCACTGGTTTACGGCAATGTGATAATAGATTCTTTATCAAAACGACATCTATTGCATCATCATCAGGTACATATTCGTCATCTTCAAATCTGCTCTCTCCATATCCAACTACCAATGGTCTATCTCCTATTACAGTTTCATGGATATGAAGAATTTTATCTGTTTTTATTTGATATGTATCTTCAAGAGTCCTTGTATAATTAAATGACAGGAACTTTGCATCTTTAATAATCTCAAATCTGGGGCTTATGTCTTTTGTAGAAATAGATGCGACCCAACTCTTCAATAAACACGGTAAAATATCTACCACGTTCTTCAATTTTTCACCACAACGATATGCATCATGTGAACTGTCTTCACAATTGATTTCGTCTGAACATTCTTGGAAGATTCTATCGTAGTTTATGGCTTCTTCCAATGTAATACTACCCAATGCGGATTCAACATCACACCACCTTCCTTCATTATTTGTAATATTAGGGTATAGGGATTCAATTCTATTAACAGCAGAGGATTCACCGTTGTCTAACAACCATTGATGAAAATCTTCATAGGAAGTTTTCATATCATGAGCCAAATCAAATCCATTCCCTATGATATAAAGGACATTTTTGTTTTTATGTATACCATTAGGTACTAAACTTATCATATGCCAACACTTTCTATTCAATTCTCCACAAATAATACTAGGACATTGCAAAACTTACCTTGAAAATTCATATAGTTCAAAAGAGTTACCATAATAGAAAAGCATAATTAGCTTTTGGGAGGAGATTTTATATAAAGATCCTATTACAGAGTTGTCACTTCCATATTTAGTCAATGGTTCATCATTAACACTCCATCCTCCCAAGAATATAGCAGACTTATCATCTTTTCTATATATATAGCCTGATTTTCTTTGAGAACCTGTAGTTTTTTGAAAAAATATAGTTCCATTTCGCATTGAAAATTTGCAATTGAAGAAATCATACAAAAAAATGCCGTATGGTTCCACCTGTATTGACCTGACCTTTTTATATTGTATAAGATCATTTGGCGTAATATTATATAAATTTTGGCGCAATAGGTTTTGAACCATTGGCCTTTCTTCGATATAAGAAGTTGTTTCTGATAATGAATTTAAAAAAGTGAGTGATTTTGACAGATCCCCCTCAATTAGTTCGATGTCTGTTTGTTTGACACTATTCCAATCAATTAACTTTAGAACAGGAGTCGTACTTTTTGCGTGTACTACATTTCCATTTCCTTTCCTAGCGATTTGTCCTCCACAGGCTTGGGCTGATGCCACAAATGTAAATGATAAGCAGCATAATAATGTTATTATTCTCAGTTTCATAATCTCTTAAATATTTTCAATTACTTTTCCGTTTTTATTATACCAAGTACCGCCGTCAGGCTGTCCATTTTTGTATGAACCAACATAATAGCTCCCGTCTGATGCAATAGTGTATGTTCCATAATAGAATGCATTATTTCGGAACTTACCTCTGAATGTGTCACCATTTGCATATTTAAAGTAGCAGTCATCGCCTGTTAAGACACCATGTTCAAATGATCCATGATAATATCGACCATCATTGAAGAAAGCCTCTCCTTCGCCATTAGGATGTCTTTGCTCATCAACAGGACCTGTGTACTGGCATCCTCCGATTGCTGTTGTATATTGCATACGTTCTACTTTTTGAGCAGTTGTTTCTGTTGGTGCAGGAGTTGGTTCTTGTGCTGAATAAGAACCTCTACCACATGAGCCACTATTAAAAAAGAAAAGAACGACAATTACTAAAGCTGCAACCATCAAGATTATAATAGTTTTATCATGTCCTTCACCACCATTGTCTTCAATATGAGATGATGTATATGTCTCCTGTTTTGGAGGAGTCTGAGAATAACCACTATCGCTTTCTTTGGGTTTTGGCTTTGGGGCTTCAGTCTTTCTTTCCTTCTTAGTCTTGGGTTCAGCTATGATAGTTGCTTCATCGTCATAAGCAGAAGATGATTGGGGTGCCTTTGCAGGATTTGGAGTCTGCTTTGGCTCTTCTTTCCTTGTCTTTTCGGCATTAATAATTGCATCTATGCTTTGAGGACGTTGCAAACGGTTGGTCTTCATCATCTGAAGCACAAGATACTTCATTTCGCCAACACTTTCTGGGAATGGAAGAGCATCATGTTTATCTTCGCTTATATCATCATCTATATCTGTTGGCAATGGGGGCTTATTGTTAGTAAGCAAATTGTAGAGCGTAGCACCAAGGGCATAAATATCAGTCCAAGGACCAATCTTATCAAGATTCTGCTCCATCTGTTCGCGTGGAGCATAACCTGGAGTCTGAGCAAACGCTGTTGGGGCATTTGTGGTAAGGGTTCCGTTTGCGCCTAACTGCTTACTGGCTCCAAAATCTATGAGTTTGATCTTGCCTCCCTTTTCAAGCATGATGTTGGATGGCTTAATGTCCAAATGACAAAAGCCTTCATTGTGTACAGCCTTTAGTGCATCGAGAATCTGAGGGAGAATTAAGCGCACTTCTGATTCTGTCATGGGTCTGCCAGTTCGTTTCAACCACTCTGAAAGGTTTTCGCCATCCACATAGTCCATCACATAATACGTTGTGCCATTCTCATCGAACAAGTCGTGAACTCTTACAAGATGCTCGTTCTGCATTTTCCGTAAACGTCTAGCCTCTTTCTTGAACTTTTCTTTCTGCCCGAGAAAACTATTGGTATTCTCCGAATTGCTGACGCTGACTGTAGTTTGGTTGTCATCACGCTGGGTGACACCCTTCATGAAGAATTCCTTAATGGCTACTCGCTCATCAAACTCGATGTTGGTAGCAACGTAGGTGTTACCGAAACCTCCTGAAGAGAGATAGCTATCTATGCGATATGTGCCATGTAGGATTGTACCTACTTTTAGCATCGACTGATTGTTAATGGACTCAAGCATAAATCTTATTTCTCTTTATTCATTATATAATCAACAACTTCTTTCATTTTCTGGAGAAGTGTCTTGGTTTTCTTTACTTCCTCTACAATGACAACATCATCTTCGTTAGCCGCAATGACTTTAGGGATGATATTGATGGCATTGCAGCGGGCTGTGGGCTCTTCGTTTTCGAGGGCTTCATCGCCTTCTTCCTTTATCACATCCTTGATTTGTATAATCCAAGCAGTATGATTATCTTGATTTCCTGATGTGGCTTTGATCAGAAGACTTTGTTTTTCTGCATCAGGATCCTTGGAAGATAATATGCCGGCAAGCTCATCGTTGCTCATCTGCTCCAACATGCCATCAGAACACAGATAGAAATAGTCGCCAGTCTGAACATCGGTGATGTGGATAATATCAGCACGCATACGATTATCTTCGCCTGGAGTCATGGCTCGAGTCACGATGTTCTTCTGTTTGAAGTTCTTCATTTCCTCAAACGTAATCTCGCCAGACTGGAAGAGATCGAAGACAAGGGAATGATCTCGTGACTGATAGAGGACTCCAACGCCTGGACGAATGTGGTAGATGCGACTATCGCCAATATGGGCAGCTGTCACTCCCTGCGCGTGTATATACAATAAGGTAAGGGTGGTGCCCATTTGCTTGGGATTGCCATCAGCATACTGATCCAATTGCTGATAAGCGTATTCAAGGGCTTCACGGAGTTGATCGTCAGTGAAGGGGTCATTAGGATTAACATTTTGTTCAAACCAAGTAACCAACGACTGACATACCGTTTGGCTTGCCACCTCGCCTTTTTCGTGTCCACCCATGCCATCGCACAACACAAAGAGGCGGTTGTTCCATTGAATAATGGAATCTTCTTGATTAGGACGTTGGCCTATCTCGTGAATAGATAGTGGAGGATATAATGAAATCTTCATACGCTCTTACATTTTAAAAACAACAGTGGTATGTCCCATAGTGATACGATTCCCATTGACGAGACGGATGGCATCACCAGTCTCAATCTCTTGACCATCGATGGTTGTGAGGTTCTTGTTCTGATAGTTACTTAGCACAGCCTTCTTGGTTCCATCGGGCAAAGTAGTAATAGTGATGCTACAGTGTTGGCGGCTCATGTAGCGATCATCGGTGGCAATCTGGACTGTTGCCTTTGAGGTATTGCCTTTGCGACCAATGATGTTCTGGCCTTCTTCGAGGAAATAGGGCTGGTCTTCAAATACCAAACGCGCATTGCTTTCCTTTGGCTTTTCATTTGGCGTAACCAACTGTGTTGCGCCATAGCTGCTACCAGCCAACTGCGTTGCGCCACTGTCTGCTATGGGCTTCTTGGGAGCATAGTAAGTTTCTGCCTCTAATGGAGCCTGCTGTGGAGGAAACTTCACCTGAAGCACAGCTTGGCATTTGGGGCAAGTAATCTGCTTGACCTCCTCGTTCTTCGAGTTTGTTACATCAAGAACCACTTGGCAATTGGGACATTTTATTCTCTTTGTCTGCATATCTCTACCACTTAATAACGGTCATATTATTATCGAACTTACCCCACATCACAGGGTGCTGCTTATTCTTTGAGGCTTCTATAACACCTTTATGTACAAAGTCGTAAAGTTCACGCGCTGTGATGTATCTATCTTTGTTCACATCAGCCCCACCTCGTAATCCTCGTTCCAAAAAGATGGTAAACATGCTGTTCTGATATTTTGTTTCCATCGACGTTTCATTTGTGCGGGAAGAGAGGAACAACATCACGTTCTGGCTATTGTAGCTGGAGGTCTGCTGTTGGGTTGTACGCATCTTGCCTGCATAGCATGCGTCTGCAATAATGATTTTCCTTGTGGCCTTGCATCCTTTCAACATTTTGAAGATATACTGATAAGTCAGCAGACCATCGTGACAGACTAACGCACCTGATGTTCCATGCCCACTGAAGTAAAGGATAACAGCATCACCACTTTCTGCATCTGCAAAAGCCGTATGCATGGTGCTGAGCAGAGCAGACTGGGTAGCGTCCTCGTTGGTCAGCACATTGATAGAGGCATCCTTAGTGGCCTGAAACACCTTGGCAATGGTCTTGGCATCATTATCACTGATACGAAGATCGTTCTCCTTGCCAGGATAGTCGGCAATACCAACACTGACAAGATAAACTTTTGCCTGCAAATGTAAGTAGCAAGCTAAAAGCAATACTGATATAATGCCAACCTTACGCATTATGCATCCAACATGGCATCATTCATATAATCGGGCATGTCTG
>Ga0247611_10005962_pt1 | contig 15810 bp, 11 predicted proteins | sample 177DNAGHGhighgp2_FD_192422 | JGI IMG/M metagenome (GOLD analysis project Ga0247611, IMG submission 192422) | Sheep rumen microbial communities from Palmerston North, Manawatu-Wanganui, New Zealand - 1770 DNA GHGhigh gp2 | ecosystem: Host-associated > Mammals > Digestive system > Stomach > Rumen...
AGAGAGACCTACGCCGTGCCCGTATCCCTTCGTATGGAAGACGATCCCGTCCTCCGACCACGTAATCGTAAACATCGTACTGCGCAGATTGAACAGGCTTCGCGCCTGCTTGCCCGTGATCTCGGTCGTTCCGAGGCGCATCGTCCTGACGCGGCCGCTTTCATACGTCTCGGTAATGCGAACCGACTCCTTCGTGTTGTCCTCGGTCACGCCGCATCCCGGATACTTTTCCCTGACCAGCGCAAGGAACGCGTCGAGGCCGAGTTCGACGTCCTCCGTGCGCATCGGATCCTCGTACGGACTGTCTACGCCGCGCAGGTACGGCAGCGCGTTCGCATACACGTTTTCGGAATCCTCGGTGCGGCCGCCGGAGCACGCGTGATAGAGCGCGTCGCAGAGCTTGCCGTCATACGTAACGACCTCGCCTGCGGTGTCAAGAACCGCCTGTGCGACCAGATTGTAATTCTCTACGTATGCGTCGCCCCACGACTGCTGCATCCGGTCGTGCGTGGAAAACGCCTGACAGCACTTGCTGTTCGTGCACACGTCCGCATCCGGATTCGTGTGGCAGCCGCCGTGCGCGACGCTGTACAGCGTATAAGTGCGCGACGCGACCGCCTGCGCCTTCAGCGCCTCGAATTCGTATCGCACCGGCATTTCCGCTGCAACGACGCCGACGATGTATTCCTCGAGGTCCATGGTGATGAGCCGGTCGGCGCGGTGATCGTAGACGCGAATCTGAACTGCTTCCGTACGGTCGTATGTCGCGTACAGATCGAGCAGCGTCGGGACGGGCGTGGAAAACGCATCATCTGCTTTGCCGATTTGATCGCCGTCCTGCGCGCACGCGTCCTTCGCGGCGAATCGGATGAACAGAAACAGCGCGACCAGAAGCGCCAGCAGCAGAACTGCCATACCGGTCAGTACAATGGGGTTTTCCTTGATCCTCTTCATGCCATATATTATAGTGTTACTGTGCGGAAAATACCAGTTATTTTTGTATGTCACGAAATTCCCGCTTTCCGTTGCAATCCCAAGCCGCACCGTGTTATAATACGAGTATGAATATCCGTTTTTCGCCCGATGCGGCGCGGCGCGAGATGACGCCGGTCGATAATTTATTCTTTCTCGAATACATGCCCGATGCGGACGGCACGTTTGTCAAGGTGTACCTGTTCGGGCTGATGCAGTGTTATCATCCGTCGCTTGCGGACGCGGATATTGAGGACGCTTTGGGACTTTCCGAAACGCAGATCCGCTGCGCGTTCGTGTATTGGCAGGCAAAGGGGCTTGTTCACATCGTCGGCGACGATCCGTTATCGGTCGAATACCTTCTGACCGAACAGCCCGCCGTCACCACGGCGACGCCGAAAAAGTACCGCCGCTTCATCGAATCCGTCAACGCGCTGCTTTCGCCGCGCTCGCTCGATCTGCGCGGAATGAAAGCGATGTACGACTGCATCGAACTGTACGGTCTCGACGAAGGCGCGGTTCTTGCGCTCGTCGGCTACTGCATGGAATTGAAGGGCAAGCGCGTTTCGACTAACTACATGCTCTCCGTCGCGCAGGAGTGGAGTGAGCGCGGGATCAAAACGCAGTCCGAAGCGGAAACGTACGTCTCCGACTGGCGCACGAAAAAACACGGCGCCGCAGAAGTGCTGCGCCGCTGGAACAAGCATCGCCCGCCGACGGTCGATGAGATGGATCTGTATGATCGCTGGATCAGCGAACTCGGCTTCGATGCCGAGGCGATCCTTTCGGCGTGCTCGCGCATGACGGACGTCGCTTCCCCGACGTTTGCAATCTTAAACGACCGTCTTGCGGATCTCAAAGAACGCAACCTCATCGACGCGAAGGAAATGGATCGCGCCGAGGAACGCGGCGCCATGGATCGCGAGTTTGCGCGGCTCGTTTTCGCGCGGCTCGGCAAGATCGGCGCGCCGGACAAAACGACGGTCGCACAGCTGCGGATGTTCCGCGACGAAAAGGGCATCCCGCGCGACGCGATCCTGCTTGCCGCGGACGAATGCGCCGGCGCGGAACGGCCGCTGGGCCTTCTCAAAAAGATCCTGTCCGACTGGGCGAACGAGCATATCGAAACCGTAGAGCAGGCGGAAGCGGCGCTGAACCGGCCGAAGCCCGCCGCACCCAAAAAGAAAAAGAAAAACGGCTCCTTCGTCTATGAGCGCGAAACGCTCTCCGAAGATGATTTCAACAAACTGGTTGTGGACTTGAACGAGGATCTATGACGAACGAACTGCAGCGATATTACAGCGATCTGCGCGAGAAAAACCGCCGCGCGCTCCTGAAGCGGATCGAGGAATGCGAGCAAAAGAACCGCCGCTTCCGTTCGCTTGCGGACGAACGCGGTCTCGTGCTCAAACAGCTCGCCGCAGGTAAGCTGACTTCTGCCGCCGCAAAGTCGCGCATCGGCGCGATCGGCGCGGAGCGCAGAAACCTGCTGATTTCGATGGGACTTCCCGGAAACTATCTCGACCCGATCTTCACCTGTCCGCGCTGCCGCGACACCGGCGAGGTCGGAGAACCGAGAAGGCTCTGTTCCTGCGCGCTCAAAAAGCAGCAGGAAGCAATGATCGCGGGCTCACGCATCAACGCGCGCGAAACGTTTGCGAATTTCACCGATTCGATCTATCCGGACGACGAACAGAAAAAACAGGGCCTCGGCATGAAGCGCTTCTGCGAGCGATACGTTTCCGCGCTGCCCTCCCCCGAAAAGCCGAATCTTCTGATCCTCGGCGCGGCCGGGCTCGGCAAGAGCTTTTTCGGTAATGCCATCGCATCCGCCGCCATCGAAAAGGGCGTCCCCACCGTTAAGGCAACGGCATACCAATGCATCCAGGCGGTTCTCGACGGCATCGACGCGCACGAAAACGCGATTGCGCCGTTCCTGTCCGCCGGGCTTTTGGTGCTCGACGACGTCGGTACCGAAGCGATGGTGCCGAACGTGACGATCGAAACGTTCTTCCGCATTCTGAACGAACGCGCCGCCGCCGCGCTTCCGACCGTTCTGATCTCGAATCTGTCCGTCGACGAACTCAAAGAGCGCTACCGCGAACGCGTGGCAAGCCGCATGATCGACGGCGCGCTGACTTCCGTCGTGCTGCTGCGCGGCGACAATCTGCGCACGAGGATCCGCTGATGCTGTACCTCGTTGCGACGCCCATCGGCAACCTCGGCGATTTCTCCGCCCGTGCGATCGAAATACTCAACGCGGTCGACGTGATCTACTGCGAGGACACACGCCATACCGCGCTGCTTTTGAATCATTTCAACATCAAAAAGCCGACCCGCTCCCTGCACACGCACAACGAACGCGAACGCACGGAAGAGGTGATTTCCGCGCTGAAGGACGGACGCGAGATCGCCTATGTGTCCGACGCGGGCATGCCCGGCGTGTCCGATCCCGGCGCGATGCTCGTGGACGCCTGCCGCAGGGAAGGTCTTTCCTGCACGGTGATCCCGGGCGCGAGCGCCGCCGTCATCGCCGCCGTGCTTTCGGGACTGCCCTCGCAGCCGTTCAGTTTTTTCGGGTTTCTGCCGCGCGAAAGCAAGCCCCGCCGCGAAACGCTCGACGCGATCGCAAAAATCGACCACCAGGTTATTCTGTACGAAAGTCCGCACCGCGTGCAGGCAACACTCAAAGATCTTTACGACCGATTCGGCGACGGACCCGCCGCGGTGCTGCGCGAGCTGACCAAGAAGTTCGAGACCGTCGTAAACGGCCCGCTTTCGGAGCTGATCGAACGATTTTCGCAGGAACCGAAGGGCGAATGCGTAATCGCGTTCATTCCCGGACGCAAGGGCGAAGCCGAAGCGCCGGATCTTGATGAAACGCTTCGGACGCTTTTAAAGACCGCATCCGTGAAGGACGCCGCCGCGATCGCCGCGGAGCGGCTCAACCTTCCGAAAAAGCAGGTTTACCGCCGCGCGCTTGAATTAAAAGAGGAATAAACCAAAAAATAAAGAGGCTTCGGTGGGGGAAGCGGCTTTTGTATCTTCAACATTTTTCTCCGGTAAATACCGCGCAATTGTCTCCGTACAACTGTGTTTTCTTTGAATCTGAATCCTGCTTTGATTTTTTCTGAGAAATGATTCCATCACAATCCGTAAAATATCCGTGAAAACCGCAGGCCAAACCGAATGCAGAGCGCCAAAAACGACGCCTCAACCAACCGGATGGTGCGCTTTTTCTGAAATTTAACCGACGGTTGATGGCTCAACTTCGACGCAGGTGCTATACTTGCATCATCGAAAAAGGGGAAAGCTCTCATGGGGCATAACAAAACACCCGGCAAGCGCATTGCCGCACTTGGAAATGCAAAAGAGCTCTGATCAATCGTCTGAAAAGATCGGCATCCCGGCACAGGCAGTCGACAAACGGGAAAACGACGTCGGTTGCCGGACGTTGCGTTTCTTGCGGCCCTGTTCGGTATCCCGGTTGACGAACCCCCCAGGTATCAAATCTGCATCAATCCGGAACTATTGGAGGATCATATGAAAAAGAATCTGAAATGCAACGGCAAATTCGCATCCGTAAACGGACATAAAATTCACGTATATGTGCAGGGAAATAAAAATGCTCCCGCTATCGTGTTTATGGCAGGCCATTGTACAATATCACCCGTTTATGATTTCAAAATTCTTTATGAGAAATTGATACATGATTTTAGGGTTATCGTTATTGAAAAGTTCGGGTACGGCTATTCGGACATTTATGATTCTCCTTGTGATATAGACACGCTTGTTTCCGTACAAAGGCAGGCTTTGGCAGCCGTTGGAGAAACAGGACCTTATATCTTGGCGCCGCATTCTATGTCCGGTTTGGAGGCCATCCGGTGGAAGCAAATGTTTCCCGATGAAGTTTCCGCTATCATCGGAATCGATATGGCAACGCCTCTGTCATTCCGTGTTTGGAAAGAGAAAGACATCAAAAAAACAATTCGTCTTATGAAGATCGTAAGACGGCTGAAGCTTGCAAGCATACTGGGGTCGTTAAATAGTCCTTCTTTATCGGAGGACGAAAAAGAGCAGTATAAACTCTTGAAAAAGAGAAATATTTTCAATATATGCTGTGTAAACGAAGCGCGTGAAGTGTTGAACAATGCAAGAATCGTAGGCAATGGCGGAACGATTCAATGTCCGACTCTGTTGTTTTCATCCAATGGAAAGGACCAGGAGACGGATTGGGTTGAAAATCAGCGGGAGTTTGCAAAGATCATGGGTGCAAAACTGATTTCTTATGATTGCGGGCATTTTATTCACCATTTCAAATGTGATGAGATGTGCAAAGAAATCATCGAATTTGTCAATTCATTAGAGCGGTGAATCCCGCTTTATAGGATGAATGCCGCATTCTTTCTGCTTTGCCGCAAAGAGCAGCAAGCGTGATACCTGTGTTCCAAACGTCAAAGCCGAGAGAAATCGTCTCGACTTATTTGCTGCAAAGGATACTCCTGCGCCGTTATTGTACAGTTCTGACTGTCGTTCCCTTTCGGCCGAAAAAAATACCGGCGGCAGGCGCACATTCCTGCGAAAGAGAATATCACCGCAACGCAGTACATAAGCTCGCACCTACGAAAAAAGGCTTCCCATAAGGGGAAGCCTTTTCTTTGTTCTGACAAGGTTTGAAAACCACCCTTTACAGAAGGGCTCTCCTGCCGCTCTTTTTTGTTGTCATTGACGCGGTCGGCATGCCCGAATCATTTCCTCGTTGCGTACGGTGACGGCAGGATCATTCGTCATGGCGCGCAGTTCATCCATACAGGCTTTGCCGAGCAGCTGCTGCGTAACGCGTTCGCGAACGGCCGGGTAGCGGTCGATCGGCACGACGCCGGTCTCACCTTCGACGCGCAGAAACAGATGAAAGACCGTCTTTCCGTCTTTTTCAACCGTAAGCGTGCCGACGGATCCCACCGGCACGTCCTTCGCCGCTTCATAGAGCCCTTCGATCAGTGAATCGTTCGGTGCGACGGCAAGATCACCCGCTTTTTCGACGGGGTATTCGTTGTCCGCGCCTTCATACAGCGCGTCGAAATCGGCTTCTGCCTGCGCCGTGAACGAAGCGATCTGCTCTTCCGTGGGATCGGTATGTACGAACACCCGCACGAAGATTGCATCGTCCGGCACGTACAGCGACGGGAACGTGCGCTGTCCCACGATGTAATAGTAGAGATACTGCGAATACGCGCCGTCCGTATAGCGGTCTGAAAACGTATCCTTTACGGTCCGTTCATACCCTTCCGCAAGTTCCGCGTCGGAAAGCGTGTGCGTCGCCTTGTATTCTTCGAGGATATGCGAAAAATACATGCTCGCAAGAAGGCTCCTCTCGAACATCTCCGCGTAGCGCGCCTCGGTAAAGCCGGTCTCTTTGAAGAACGCTTCGCGCGACTCGTACGTACCGCCGGCGGACTTCAGATTGTCGCCGAGCTTCTCCTCAGCGTCCTCCGCCGCGTTGTGCAGAAACGCCTGTTCCTGCGCCGTCAGCGCATACGCGCGCTTGACGCCAAGGTCATATGCTGCCGCTTCCAGTGCAAGCTCGTTCAGAATATCCGCGCAGAACGCATCCATGCCCGCCTCAGTGCGCGTGTCATAATACGCGTATCCATACGGCACGTTCGGATTCGACACGAATGCAAGATACGTTTCGCGATCGTCGAGCCCGTTGTCGCGGATCGTGCGAAGGCGATCGTTGAGGTAATACCGGTAGACCACGGCGTAAACCGGTGTGTCGCCGACCGTCAGAACGACGTCGTCCGCGTCGATTGCGGACATTTTTTCTTCACTCGCCGCACCCGAACAACAGCAAAGCAGCAGCAAGGCGGCGAGGATCGAAAGAAGTCGGATCTTCAACGCGTGATTCACTTCCAGAGTTCCTCGGGATACTGTCCCTCGTCCTTCATGCGGCGGATCGCCGCCTTGAGGATGGGCAGGTCGGGACGGTTCGTGATGCCGTGCCAGCGCGCGGAGGTTTCCAGCACCTCGATGCTGATCTTGCCCTCCTGCATCAGCGCGTCGAGCACGCGCGGCAGCAGGTATTCGCACTTTAAGGGGTTCTTCGGGAGGTTCTCGTCGAGGAACGTCGGGAAACGCGTTTCGAATTCGTCGAGCACGCTTCTCTGCAGGCCGAACAGGTTCATCGAAACGAGCGTATCCAGCGCAAGCGGCGAATACGTTGCGCCGTCATCCTCGGTGAACGCTGCCGCGCCGTCGCGCTTTTCGATCTTCAGCCGCTCGGTGAGCGTTTTGAGCTTGCCGTTTTCGCCGATCTCGCAGACGCCGCGCGCCACGGAACCGAAGTCGGAAAGCGTGTTGCCAAGCTGATAGCCTACCATCGCATATTCGCTTTCGTCGTGCTCCTTGCTCAGAAAATCGTAGATCTTTTTGTATGCGTCCGCGCCGTAGAAGTCGTCGGCGTTCAGCACCGCAAACGGGGCATCCAGATGCTCCTTCGCGCAAAGAATCGCGTGCGCGGTTCCCCACGGCTTCACGCGGCCCTCCGGAATTGCATAGCCTTCCGGCAGTTTGTCGAGCGACTGGAATGCGTACTCGAGCTGTACATGCGGACGGATGCGCTTGCCCACGCGCTCTTCAAAGTCCTGCTCCATCTCTTTTTTGATGATGAGAACGACCTTCTCGAAGCCGGCGCGGATCGCGTCAAACACCGAGAAGTCCAGAATCACGTGATCGTGCTCATCGATCGGCTCGATCTGCTTGGGACCGCCGAAGCGGCTGCCCATGCCGGCTGCCATGATCAAAAGAATCGGTTTTTTCATTGGTTTGCTCCCTTCTGTTGCTGATGATTGCGATGCGTCACGGATCGTGACGAGATATTTTTCTCTGAGTTCCACGGGCTTATAGTTCGTTTTGGAATACCTGAGCCCCGGATCGCCGCCGTCGTCCTCGCGGTTCAAATATTTCGCCTCCGGAAAGCTTTTTACGAACGCCTGCGCCATCGCGGGATACGCGCCCGCAACGTCCGGCATTGCCTTTTCGACATGTTCGAACAGCATATCGTCTTTGGTTTCGCCGATTGCCATCGCAACGATTTCGCCGCCGGTTTTGAGCGCGACCGCCGTCTGCCCGAGCGCATCCCGATGCAGAAGCAGATCCCTTGCCCCGTTCCACTCATTTTCCTCAAGCGGCGAAAACTCCGGATGCGCATCGCGGAACCGGTCCAAAAACGCAAGGCACGCGTTTTCCGTTTCCGTGTCCGTCACGATCACGGTCTCGGCGTCCGGATGCTCGCGGTAAAAGCGGTTCACGTGGTTCTTCTCCCCGTGATACGCCTTGCCCGCAAACGTACGGAACGATTCTGCGTCGTAGATGTAGTCCGCCCAGTCGCGGATGCTTTCGACCTGCATACGATCGCCGTAGCGTTCTTCCAGAAGCGGCATCATGCACTGCGGCACGACGCAGTAGCGAAGCGGGATTCCGCGCCGCTTTGCGTCCTGCTCGTTCGCCTCAAACGCGGCGGAAGGATCGCCGCATCCGAGCGGAACGGTATAACACTCGCCGTACGCGCCGTAACCCGCGCGAATGCACAGCATGTCCTTTACGACGGCGTAGTACGACACGTAAATATCGCGCCATTGATAAACGGCGCCGACCGTGTTGTCGCAGATGCCGCACGCGTACAGTTGAAAAAACGGCTTCAAAGCCGATACGGTTTCACCCGTGATCCGTTCGTATTCGATCATAAAAACTCCTATTGTTCAGTATATCATACTTTTTCGATTTGTGAAGCCCGAAAAAAAACCGTCCGTCTCTGTTGACGAACCGACAAAAACCGTGTAAAATGTGCGGGTATGGAACGAAATGAAACGATGAAAACAAGATTTAAGCTGGTTGCGTTCGATCTGGACGGCACGATCTGCAATACGCTTTCGGATATTGCGTCCTCTTTGAACCGCGCGCTCGATGCACTGGGCTTTCAAACCTATTCCGACGAAGGCGTTTCCGGACTGATCGGAAAGAGCATCGTATGGATGTGCAAGCACGCCGTGCCGGAAGACCGTCCCGAGGCGTGGACCGACGTGCGCGACGGATTTCTCGTCGACTACGCCGACCATCTGTGCGACACGACCGTGCCGTACCCCGAAATGCCCGAGTTGCTGCATGCGCTGAAAAGCCGTGGCATCACCCTTGCGGTCGTCACGAACAAGCCGAATCCGCATGCGAACAAAATGATCCGCACGCTCTTCCCCGAAGGTCTGTTCGCCCGCGTGCAGGGGCAATGCGAGCAATACCCCGTAAAGCCAGACCCGACGATGCTCGATCTCGTGCGCAATGAGCTTGGCTTCACCCGTGAGGAAACGCTCTATCTCGGCGACATGGACGTCGATCTGCAGTTTGCGGCAAACGCCGGTCTCACCTGCGTCGGCTGCGGCTGGGGCTATCGCGGCGAAGCGTTTCTGAAGGAAGCGGGCGCAAAGCACGTGATCTCACATCCGCTGGAACTGCTCGATCTGATCGACACGCTTTGATTCAAAAAAACGAAAGCGGCAGGAAAACGCTCCTGCCGCTTTTTCTTTCGTTACGAAATGGTCGGCAACTCGTCGAGCGGCTTGAGTTTTTTTCGATACAGCCGCTTGAACAGCAGCCCGGCCACGATCAGCGTGATAAACTCGGAGATCGGGAACGCCCACCAGATGCCGTCGACGTCCTTGGTGATCCAGGCAAGCAGTCCGGCAACCGGCAGCAGCACGAACAGCTGCCGCTCGAGGCTCGTGATCGCGCCGTATAAACTCGTGTCGGTCGCGCCGAACGCCGTGGTAAACGAAATGCCCGCCGCGGCGAACACGAAGCCGAGCGAAATGATGCGCAGCGCGCGGTCGGCAACGTCGCGAAGGTCCTGCGATACGTCAAACAGATGCATCAGCGGATCCGCAAAGAACTGGAAGACCAGCGTGCCGAAAATCATGAACACGCAGCAGAAGATCAAGAGCATTTTCATCGCGCGCATAAAGCGTGCACGATTTCTTGCGCCGAAATTGTAGCCCAGCACGCTCATCGCGGCGTTCGTGAGTCCGAACACCGGCATAAAGATGATCGACTGCAGTTTGAAATACGTGCCGAACGCACCGACGTACAGGTTCGGATAATCGCCGTTCGGATTCCGCGTCGCAAGGTGGTAATCGCCGAGCGCTTTCAAGATCGCGTTCATGCCGAACAACATGACTGTTCCGACTGCCTGCATCAAAATCGACGGAAGTCCCACGCGGTAGATCTCGAGGACCGTCGTTCGGTTCAGTCTAAGATCGGCGGGGCGGATGCGGATCTCGTGCTTCGTGGCGAACAGCAGAATAAACGCGAGCATCATTGACGCGAACTGTCCCGCAACCGTTGCGATCGCCGCGCCTTTCACACCCATCGCGGGTACGAACCAGAAGCCCAGCACGAACACGCGATCCAGCGCGATGTTAACGATCGCGCCGGTCAGCTGCATGAGCATCGCAAAAATCGTCTTGCCCTGCGCCGTCATGATGCGTTCGATGCCGCAGGCAAGGAACACGCCGACACACAGAGAAAGGCAGATCGACATATAGTTCATGCCCATCAGCTGCACAACGGGATCTGCGCTCTGCCAATGCATGAACGTGCCCGACAGCGTCAGTCCGATTGCCGTGAATATGGCGGCGGAAAGCACGAGAATCACAAGACCGTTGCCCGCTGCACGGTTCGCCTCTTCGAAGCGGCGAGCGCCGAGTCTGCGGGAGATCAGCGAGTTGATGCCGACCGAGGTGCCGACCGCAACCGCAATCAAAAGCATCTGCAGCGGATAAACGAGCGACAGCGCGGAAAGCGCCTTGTCGCCGATGTGCCCGATCAGCGCCGGATCATACAAATCGCCGAGGATTCGCTGAAGCGCTTCTGCGGGCAGCGAGTCCATGCGCGACACGAAGACGCTGTCCACGATGTTGTACATCGCCTGCACGAGCATCGACACGATGATCGGCCAGCCCAAAGAAAGAAGGAGCCGTCCCTCCGGCTCCGTTCCCATTCTGTTTTTACGAATCGAAGTCTCCATAGCGTATTAATTATATGGATGCTTTCGATATATTGCAAGACATTTTTCGTCATTTGCGGGGATTTGCCGCGATCGTCGAGCGCAGTTCACTCGAATCGAATCTCGTACTGCGCGTATGGCTCGTACGAAATCGAAACCGTAAGACCGTCCGGAAGTGTCAGCGTGCCTTGGTATCCGTCCCCGTTGCGGCGGAACGTCGCCTGCTCCGAAAGCGATTCCGCATACCCGTTCGCCGCAAGGAACGGTCCCAGCACATCCTTTTCGAGCCCGTCCGCGACGTTTGCAAACAGCGCACAGTTCATCGCGTACGCCTCGCCCGTGCGGCTGTCAAACTGAACCGACAGGCAGTACGTCTGTCCATCGTTTGCGTTGTAATACGCCTGCGCGCACCAGAGCGCGAGCTTTGCGCCGGTCTCGTCGTTATAAAAGTCCCGAAGCGTACAGAGAATGCGCGTTCGATTGCGGACCGTGTCGACCGATTCGCCGGTAGGCAGCCTGCCGCTTTGCGCGTGCGCGTCGAGCACGTCCGACCAAAGCCGCGTCAGCCGCTCCGTGACCGCGCTTTCGTCCAGTTCGCCCGGCATAACGGCGCGTTCGTCGCCCTGCCGTTCGCAGCGGCGGAATAGCGATACGCGCGTATTGAGCGACAGCGGCGCGCCGATGCTGTCAGCGCTGATGATGCTGACCGCCTCGTATTTCGGATCGTCGTAGAGTCCGCGTTCGCTGAGCCGGAAGATCCAGCGGTTCAGAACGACGAGCAGCAGCGCCACGGCGACGGTACCTGCCGTGAGCGCAATATACGCGATGCGCGTGCGGGTGACGCGGCTGCGGTTTGCAAACAGACGGATCTTTTTCTTCATTCCGCGTCGCCTCCCTTCCCGCGCGCATAGAGCGGCACGTCGAACCAGACGAGCGTGCCCTTGTTGAGTTCACTTTCAAAGTGCAGCGTGCTGCCGTGGATCTGCGCGATGCGGTTGCCGATCGCAAGGCCGAGTCCCGCGCCGTGCTGCGCGCGCGCACGCGATTTGTCGACCATAAAGAACGCCTCGGTAATGCGCGAGATCTCCTCTTCGGGAATGCCGATGCCCTCGTCCTTTACGGAAATCCGGTAGCGTCCCGCCTCACGGCGGCCGGAAAGCGTCACGGTCTTGCCCGGAGAACTCGCCTTTCTGGCGTTGTCGATCAGATTCGTCACGAGCGTCAGCAAAAGGTCCTTTTCGTACAGAATGATCTGCTGTTCGATGTCGTAATCGAGGGTGAGCTGTGCCTTTTCGAGCATCGGCGTGACGACCGCCACGACATGCCCGAGCGCCCGGCGCGCGTAGCCGCGGACGAGCTTATAATCGTTCTTGTCGAGCACGACAAGATCCATGAGTTTCAGCGACATGGCTTCGAGGCGCTTGCCCTCCGAGAAGATGAAGTTCGCTGCCATGAACGCGTCTTCCTCATCGAGTTCGGTGCTCCGGAGCATATCGGCATATCCGATGATCGACGTCATCGGCGTTTTGAGTTCGTGCGAGAAACTCGCCACGAAGTCCTTCTGTTGCTTGGCGTTCCGTTCGAGCGCATCGACCTTCTGCTCGATCGCGCCGGTCATGTCGTTAAACGCGACGGTCAGATCGCCGATCTCATCCAGTGTCGTCACACGCGCGCGGCGCGTATAGTTGCCGCCGCCGATCAACTCGGTGAAGCGCTTCAGCCGCCTTAGCGGCTTCGTCGTAAAGTACGAGACCAGCAGCATCGCCGCCGTCGACAACGCGACGGTAATAAGGTGCAAAAGGATCACGGAATCGATCTGTTCCGCGCGCAGCCGCATCAGATCGGTCGCATCGTAGCGCACGGAAAGGAAGTAGTTCTGCCCGCCGATCGACACGCAGCCCGCCGTGTCCAGGACCGTCCGGTCTTCGTCGTGCAGCAGCCGGTATGCAAACCGCCGGACCCGAAGCTCCGAAAATACCAGCGTCTCGGGAAAGTCTCCCGTACTCGACGTGATCAAAGACCCGTCGGTTCGGTAGAGCGCACAGGGCGATTCGACGCCCTGATTCGAGCCGGCTCGCATTAAAATCTCGCCGTACATTTCCGGCGACGCCGTACTGTAATACAGATAAATGCCGTACAGTTCCGCCTCCATCGCGGAAGCCAGCGCCGAATAATCCGCAACCGCCGCCTGTACACGAAAACGAAGCGCCGTTTCAAAGCTCTGCGCGATCAGGATCTGTCCTGCCACGCCGAACAACAGCGCTACGATCAATACGGTGCATATGCAGATTTTCAGAGCAAATCTCATGTTTCGGGTATATCCAGCCGATAGCCGATTTTATGGACCGTCCGGATACGGTCCTGCCAGCCGAGTTTTCTGCGCAGGCGCTGGACGTGGCTGTCCAGCGTGCGCGTTTCGCCAATGTAATCCGTGTCCCACACCCGCTCGAACAGCGTTTCGCGGAACAAAGCGGTGTTCGGGTTCTGCACGAACAGAACGAGCAGGTCGAATTCCTTGCGCGTCAGTTCGATCCGGTTGCCGTTCTGAATGACTTCTCGCGCGTCGAGATCGATCAGGATGTCGAGGCATTGAATCATGCCCTGGCTCTTGTTGTAGCGGCGCAGCACCACCTCGATGCGCGCCAAAAGTTCTACGATCTCGAAGGGCTTCACGATATAGTCCTCCGCGCCGAGCTTCAGGCCTTTTACGCGGTCGTTCACGTCACTCTTCGCCGTGAGGAAGATCACGGGGATGCCCATCGGACGAATGTATGCAAGCAGATCGTATCCGTCATACTTCGGAAGCATGATGTCCAGAAGCACGAGGTCGAACTGATTTTTCTCCAAGAGATCCGCCGCCTGCTGTCCGTCATAGGCGCAGGTGCAAACGTACCCCTGCCGCGTCAGATTCATGCGAATCAGGTTTGCGATCGGTTCTTCGTCGTCCACGATCAGGATCTTTATCATTTTCCGTTCCTCCGATTCCTTTTCATGGAAGGATCATATCATACAAATTCGGACAAAATGTAACATGAGTGTTGCCGGCGTTCGGATTTTTCCTTTTTTTGCCGTGTTTTCCGCCGCATTCGTCCGATAAAAGGAGTATACCATAAATCCTTCGTATCGTCAAAGCCTTCTTCCCGACAAGATTCTTGCAATCGCTGCAGCGGAAGCGTATAATAGTTGTATATGAGCTGGTTTTTTCATTCACGTGATCCGCATTACAAATATCCGTTCGGCGCAGTCCGGACGGGCGAAACGGTTTCGCTTCGCGTCGACGGCGAGCCCGGCGCCGCAGTCGAGCTGCTGCTGTATCCGCCCGAGGGCCCCTCGGCGTTTCCGATGCGCTGGGACGGTGCGGCATACTGCGCCGCGTTCACCGCGCCCCAAGCGCCCTGCCGCATGGGATACGGTTTTCGCATCAACGGCACCTTCTTCGGCGCGGACAGCGGCGAGGCGTCGTTTTCCGATTCGCCGCGCACGTTCGGTCTAACCGTATACGACGGTGCGTTTGAAACGCCGGAATGGTTCCGGCACGCCGTGGTCTATCAGATCTTCCCCGATCGATTTTTCTGCTCCGACCGAGCGCGGTTTTTGCGCGCAGCGGCGGACTACCGTGCAACGGGACGTCCGATCTTCGTGCATGAAAATTGGGACGAACCGCCGCTTTACACCCCGCACGGCGGCGCGAGGGAATATGCGCCGGACGATTACTTCGGCGGAGATCTCAACGGCATCCGAGAAAAGCTTCCGTACCTTGCTTCTCTCGGCGTCACCTGCATCTATCTGAATCCGATCTTCGCGGCACATTCGAACCATCGCTACAACACAGCGAACTACCGTTCCATCGACCCGCTGCTCGGTACGAACGCCGAATTCACGGCATTGTGCGAAGCGGCGAAATCGCACGGCATCCGCATCATTCTCGACGGCGTGTTTTCCCATACCGGCGACGATTCCATTTATTTCGACCGTTATCACCGATACGGCACGCACGGCGCGTGCGAAAGCAAGGACTCGCCTTACTATCCATGGTACCGGTTTTACGATTGGCCGAACCGCTACGAGTGCTGGTGGAACTTCGAGACCCTGCCCGACGTGGAGGAAACCGAGCCGACGTACACCGAATTCATTCAGGGCGAATCCGGCATTCTGAAATCATGGCTTCGGGCGGGCGCGTCCGGCTGGCGTCTCGACGTTGCCGACGAGTTACCCGATTCGTTCATCCGCGGCGTGCGCCGCGCGATCAAGTCGTTCGATCCCGACGCAGTGCTGATCGGCGAGGTCTGGGACAACTGCGCGACAAAATTCGGTCCGGAAGGCCGCCGCGGCTACGTGAACGGCGACGAGCTCGATGCGCCGATGAACTACCGGTTCCGCGAACCTGCGATCGAGTTTCTGAACGGCCGGCAAGACGCCTATTGGTTTGCGGAAACGCAGAACCGCCTTCTCGAGGACTATCCGAAACCCTTTATGGACGCGTGTCTGAATCTTTTAGGTTCGCACGACACCGAACGCGTGCGGACGGCGCTCACCGGCGCGCCCGACGCCCGCTCGCTTTCGAGAGCGCAGCAGCTGTCGCATCGTCCGGACGAGGCGACGCTTCTTCGCGCGGCGGACCGCGTTGCTTTGGGTTACGCGCTGATGGCGGTGCTTCCGGGCGTTCCGTGTATCTATTACGGCGACGAAGCGGGCATGACCGGCATGTCCGATCCGCTGAATCGCGGCACGTTCCCCTGGGGACGCGAAAACACGTCATTGACCGAACGGGTCCGAACGCTTAT
>Ga0247611_10005963_pt1 | contig 15810 bp, 17 predicted proteins | sample 177DNAGHGhighgp2_FD_192422 | JGI IMG/M metagenome (GOLD analysis project Ga0247611, IMG submission 192422) | Sheep rumen microbial communities from Palmerston North, Manawatu-Wanganui, New Zealand - 1770 DNA GHGhigh gp2 | ecosystem: Host-associated > Mammals > Digestive system > Stomach > Rumen...
CGCGCAACGCATGGCGCTCGACTCGCTCGAGCGCGAAGTGAAAGAAATGGATTCGCTCCGCGCGCTGAACGCCGACCTGGTCATCAAGACCGTCGAGCACATACCCGCCATCCAAGTGGAGAAATCCTGGGTCAAGGATGCCGAAGAGGACCGCAACGACGTGCTGCGTTCGATCCGCGACATGAAGAGCCACTGGCGGCGCGAGGCGACGGTCATGGTGCAGGTCACCCAGAACTACGTCACGCCCAACTGGTACCAGGGCGGTTCATCGTCCTTCGCCGGACTCGCCATTCTCAAGGGCTACATCAATTATGTCACGGAGCGATTCACCTGGGAGAACACCGGCGAATGGCGTGCCGGCTGCTCGACCATCTCCGCCGACAGTCTGCATAAGGTCAACACGACGGATGACCTGCTGCGGCTCTATTCCAAGCCAACTACCGTATCGTGCCTAAACTCTTCGGATCGGTGTCTGCGGAGTTCGAGACACGCCTATTGCCGACGTATAAGTCCAACTCGAAGAAACTGAAGAGCGGACCGTTCTCGCCGCTGCGTTTCAATGCTGCGCTCGGTCTGGACTACAAGCCCGTGCCGGGACTGAGTGTGTCCTTCTCGCCGCTCTCGTATAAGGTGATACATGTGATGGACACCGCGCGCGTGGCGGTGACAGACTATGGTTTGGTAGCTGGTACGCAGACCCAGCATAACATCGGTTCGTCTATCCGCTTGGAGTACACCTGGAAACCCGTCCGTGAGTTCGCGATGGAGACGCGTTTCTATATGTACACGAACTACCACTACGTGGAGTTGGACCTCGAGGTCAACTGCGACTTCATCATCAACCGCTGGCTCTCGGCCCGCCTGACGCTCCATCCGCGCTATGACACCTCCGTCATCTTAGAGGGAGACACGCACGCCAAGATACAGTTCCGAGAACTGTTATCCATCGGTTTCGCACATAAATTTCATTAGAATTCGCCGCACAACTCAACGAGTTGTTGCCAGCGCACATAGCCTTCGTGGCCGTATTTCCAGATGTTGTATTTGATTTTGTCGAGACTCACCTCTTCGCCGAGGTGCGACTTGCTGTAGAATTTATCGGCGTAGCAGATAATTTTCTCTTCGAGGCTCTGCGGGCAGTAGTCCCGCTCGGGTATCGGCAACTCTTCGCGCTCAACCTGCTCAATCGTAATACCTGCGCCCGTGTGTCGTTCGGCCACCAGCGCATGCTTCGGATAGCCTTCCTGGCGCAGCAACTCCGCGCCGAGAAACCCGTGCTCGATATACTTATGCGGACCGTTGCAGTATATCTTCGGGGCGTTGCAAAAGATGATTCCGATATCGTGCAACATCGCCGCTTCTTCGATGAACTGTCTGTCCACGAGTCCCTGCTCCGTCCATTGAGGATGGGCATCGACGATGCGCAATGCACGATTAGCGACCTGCCGACTGTGCGTCACCAGGATATGCCGTAACTCCGGCGCCTGAGCATAATACTTATCAATGAGCTTAATGTAATCCATTCAGAAAACTCTTTATATCCATGCGCTTCTTTCCGGGCACTTGCAACTCGAGAATCGATACCGCGCCTTCGCGGCAGGGAACCACGAGCGCGCCTCTAACCTCTAACCCCTCACCCCTAACCGTTTCAACGGCATATATTTTGACGTTTTCAAAATATTGCCCGTTGATACTCAGGTTCGCCCAAGCCGCAGGGTAGGGACTGAGTCCGCGAACGAAGTTATGTACCTCTTCGGCGGTCTTCTCCGCAAAGCGTATCTCGCAGTCTTCTTTGAAAATCTTCGGAGCGGGACGTAGTTCGGCTATGTCCGGTTGAGGCGTCGTCGGAATGGCAATCCCTTTGTTCTCGCAGTCGATGATCAGGTCCACGGTACGTGTCACAAGCTTCGTGCCCATCGCCATCAGGCGGTCATGTACCGAGCCGACGTTCTCGTTCGGTCCGATAGGAATGCGTTCCTGCAGGATCATGTTGCCCGTGTCGATCTCATGCTTGAGCATGAAGGTTGTTGCGCCGGTCTCTTTGTCGCCGTTCATCACCGCCCAGTTGATCGGCGCAGCGCCGCGGTACTGCGGCAGTAGCGACGCATGGAGGTTGAACGTACCCAGACGCGGCATTGCCCATACCACTTCCGGCAGCATGCGGAAGGCCACGACGATCTGCAAGTCCGCCTGATAACTGCGCAACTCTTCGATGAATGCCTCGTCTTTCAACTTCTCGGGTTGCAGCACCGGCAGATCCACCGACAGCGCGTATTTCTTCACGTCCGAATACTGCACCTGGTGTCCGCGACCGGCAGGTTTGTCCGGCATCGTCACGACGGCTACCACATTATATCCGCCTTCTACCAGCGCCTGCAAACTCGCCACCGCAAACTCCGGCGTTCCCAAATATACTATCCTCAGATCCTTTTTGGTCATTAATGTTTGATTTTAATGGTACATAAACATAGATAAACTCTTTTAAATGCTTTCGCTTCGCTTTCCGTGTATTAGTCCGCTTAATCATCTATAAAAATAGATTTTTCTATCTGTTTAATCCGACTAATCCACGCAATCCTTTCGGATTAAAAGCATTTAAAAGCGATAAACTAACATAAAAACTTTATCTCTGTTTATCTCTGAATAATAATTTTGATCTCGAAGAGATGAATGTTTGGTCGGATAAGTTATGTTGAATTTATTCAAAAATAAGTTATCGGAGCAAAGATTCATAAGTACGCAGTACTAAATTATTATTCAGTGTTTATTTGGTTTTATTTACTTATTTCTCAACTACTTGTCTCGATATTTTGGTTCGAGGCTCTCCGGCTGCTTCTCGACAACAGGCGAGAGCGGCCGTATGAACGCCCGCACGATAAGGAAGATTCCGAGGAGGATGAACGGCAGACTGAGCCACTGACCCATGTTCAGCAGGTGGTCCGCCTCGAAGGCCTCTTGGTCGTTCTTGATGAACTCCAGACAGAAACGCGTTACGAATACTATCTCGAGGAACACGCCGAGCAGCAGTCCTTCGCGTCGCCGCGCATTCGTGTTGAGATACAGCGGCAGCGTCACCGCAAAGGCTACGAGGCAGTACAGCATTTCGTACAGCTGCGTCGGATGGCATGGCACCGTCTGACCGTCGCGTACAAAGATAAATCCCCAAGGCAGGTCGGTCGGACCGCCGTAGATCTCGCTGTTGAACAGGTTGCCTAAACGAATGAGTGCACCCGTGATACACACGCCGATACAGAGTCGGTCGAGGATCCAGAGCCACGACGTGCCGAACTGCGGGTAGCGGCTGAACTTAAACTTGTTGAGCAATATTGCCGCGATGATGAGTCCTATCGCGCCGCCGTGACTACTCAGACCGCCTTCCCATATCTTGATGAGCCATAAGGGGTGCTCGATATACGGATTGCGGTAGGTGAACTCCCATCCGAAGAGGTGCCAGGGTTCGCCGTATTCGTGCCATTCATAGAACCAGCAGTGCCCGATTCGCGCACCGATGATCACACCGGCTGCCATCCAGAAAAACAACTGGTCGGCCCATTCGGCGGGACAGTGCTCGCGCTTGTACATCCGCTCGTTGATCGCCCAGCAGACATACAAACCGATCGCCCATAACAGCCCGTACCACCGTACCCCTCCGTCGCCGAAATGAATCAGCACCGGGTCTACATTCCATGTAATAAAATCTAAAATCATTTAATTTTCACCTTTCACCTTTCACCTTTCACCTTTCCTACTTTCCCCAATTCAACTTATTACGAAGACTTTTCAGAAAACCGTTATCGCCGATCTGCACCACTTTTGTGGTGTACGGTGCGCGCTCGATATGCAGGCTCACGTCGGTGCTCAGCGTCTGGCTGCGGCCGTCTACCGATACCATGAACGTGTCGTAGCGGCTGCTGACCTTGATGTCCAGTTTCCACTCGTCGAGGATGATGATCGGACGTACCGTCAGGCTGTGCGGCGCGATAGGCGTGAGGATGATGCCGCGGGACTGCGGCACGAGTATCGGACCGCCGATAGAGAGGTTATACGCCGTACTTCCCGTCGGCGTCGCGATGACCAGACCGTCGGAATGGTAGGTGTGCAGCGGCTCGCCGTTGATCTTCGTCTCGATGGTCAGCATGTTCGTCAGACCTTGCTTGAGGATCGCTATCTCGTTGAGCGCGTTCGGCGACAGGATCAGTCCCTCGCGGGGGAGTCCGTCTTTGTCGAGTATGGTGAGGTTGAGTAGACCGCGCTGCTCGATCGTATATTCGCCCGCTACCAGTTTCTGGAGGATATCATCCAGGTCCTGCGTCTGCACTTCGGCGAGGAATCCCAGGTGTCCGCAGTTCACGCCGAGGATGGGGATATTCTTGTTGCCTACAGCCGCCGCGGTCGTCAGGAATGTACCGTCACCGCCGACCGACAGCGCGAAATCGATGGGTTCGCCATACACGTTCTCCGGCTGGGTCTCACCGTCCCAGTTCTCGGGGAATCCCGGGTACTCGCGCAGGTCTAACTCCTGCCGTAACTCTTGAGAAAGGAGCACATGTACGCCCTTCTCCGTCATAAAGTCCAATATATGCCGCACCTCTGTCAGGGTACGCGATTTCATTGCATTTCCAAAAATAGCTATCGTCATAAGGCCACAATATGCTAATTTAAAATTTGGCTGCAAATTTACTGCTTTTTTTCGACATACGCAAGCGCCTGCGCGTTTTTCCTTACTTTTTTTTGTTTCTTCTTTGCCTGCTTAGGGCTCGCGGTGTAGGCGGTGATCACTTATCGCGCGTCGTTGGCGCTCCCTCTCCTGTTTCCTCTGCTGCGCCATATTCGCCCCTCGCGTCCGGCCCTTTGTCTATTAGCCCCGCATTTTATGCGGGAATATCCAAACGCGCCGCCCCGCCCGCTTCGGGCTCAATGCGGGTGTATGGCAGGCAGGCGGCAGGCATCCTCTTGTGCTTACCTCCGGTGGGTGTTTACCTCCGGTGGTGGTGTTTACCTTCGGTGGCTGCTTACCTCCGGTGGGTATTTACCTTCGGTCGTATTCCATCGCCCGCTTTCGCCCTGCTGTCTCCTCTTCGGGGCTACTCCCCCGAACTTTTTCTCTTTTTCCTTGCGTATTTGAAAAAAAAGCAGTACTTTTGCAGCGCAAAAGTTTTGACACTATGACAACACAAAATCAAATGTTCAATTTTACCCCCCCCAGTAATGGAAATGTCGCAAAGCACGTCTCGCTTGCGCTGTTAGGTTTATTTTTTATTGGTGTATTTGTGTGCGGTTATCGTGCCGCTTCTTCTCCGGTCGAGGTCAGCAGTTCTGTTTTCTGTGACCCCGATTCTCTTTTATATTATGCCGAGCGCGCGTACATGGACGAGGACCCGCGCGGTCTGTTCATCACCGGCGCGGCTGCGTACCTAAAGTGGCAGGGCGACCTGCCCGACAGCCTCGGTCTCACTACTGTGCCCCTCGACGAGGCGGACATCATGCTCCTCCGCGCAGCGGAACTCGGCAACCCCGATGCCCGCCAACTAATTCTGTGCCTGCATAAGAATGGGGCATGGCATCATAGTTTACCAACCCTAAACCGCTGATGCCATGGCAAAAGACACTATCTCCATCGGATTTGAAGACAAGATCTGGAAAGCAGCGGACGTGCTGCGCGGTAACTTAAACGCATCGGAATACGAGGGGGTTGTCCTCGGACTGATCTTCCTTAAGTATATCTCCGATAGTTTCGAAACCAAGTATGCGGAAATAACCAAAGACCCGTATGCCGATCCCGAAGATAAGGATGAGTATCTGTCCGAGAATGTGTTCTTTGTGCCGAAAGGTGCCCGTTGGTCGGTGATCTCTGCGGATGCGCACCAAGCCACTATCGGTGTGACCATTGATAATGCGCTGCGTCTCATCGAGCAGGAGAACCCGCGCCTCAAAGGTATTTTGCCGAAGAACTTTGCCCGTCCTGAATTGGACAAACGACGTCTGGGCGATGTGGTCGATCTGTTCACGAATATCCAGATGCACGGAGCGGCTGATGAAAAAGACCTGCTCGGTCGTACCTATGAGTACTGCCTCCAGCAGTTCGCCTCGATGGAAGGTAAGAATGCCGGTGAGTTCTATACGCCTTCCTGTATCGTACGCACGATAGTCGAGGTGCTGCAACCCTTTAATGGCCGTATCTACGACCCTTGTTGCGGTTCGGGAGGTATGTTCGTGCAATCCGCCAAGTTCATCCGCTCCCACCAGAAAGAGATACGCAATATCTCTATCTATGGTCAGGAAGCGAACCCGTCCACATGGAAAATGGCGCATATGAATATCGCTATCCGTGGTCTCGAAGCCGACCTTGGTAAGAGCTATGCGGATACGTTCTTTGACGACCAACACCCTACGCTTAAAGCGGATTATATCATGGCGAACCCGCCTTTCAACCTCTCCGATTGGGGACAAGCGTCCTTGCTCGAAGATGTCCGTTGGAAATACGGCATCCCGCCCGCAGGCAACGCCAACTTCGCATGGATTCAGCATATGATCCATCACCTCTCGCCGATCGGCAAGATCGGTCTCGTCCTCGCTAATGGTGCCCTTAGTAGCCAGACCGGCGGTGAAGGAGACATCCGTGCCAAGATTGTGCAAGCCGATCTGGTGGAAGGTATCGTGGCTATGCCGAACCAACTTTTCTATTCTACCGGCATACCTGTCAGCCTGTGGTTCATCAACCGCAATAAGAAACAGAAGAACAAAGTGCTCTTTATCGACGCACGCAATATGGGCACGATGGTCACGCGCAAACTGCGTGAACTGTCTGAGGAAGACATCCTCCGCATCGCAGACACCTTCCGTCAGTTCGAAGCCGGTACGCTCCAAGACGAGAAAGGTTTCTGTGCGGTCGCTTCATTGGATGATGTAGCCAAACAAGACTATATCCTTACGCCCGGACGCTATGTAGGTATAGCCGAGCAAGAGGACGATGGCGAACCCTTTGAGCAGAAAATGACACGCCTCACCGCGGAACTCTCCGAACTCTTCGACAAAGGTCACGCCCTCGAAGCAGAGATCCGCAAACAATTAGAGTCTATCGGCTATAAAATAGGCTAAGTATGGAGTGGAAAACGGTTAAATTAGGAGAGGTTCTTACTATTAAGTACGGAAAAGACCATAAGGCTTTAGGTGCCGGAACTATTCCCGTGTATGGTAGTGGTGGTATCATGCGATATGCAGATAAAGCAATTTACGACAAACCATCGATTTTAATTCCGCGAAAAGGCTCTTTGAATAATATATTCTATGTAGATAAGCCTTTTTGGACGGTAGATACAATGTTTTGGTCAATCATTGATACAGAAAAAGCAGACACTCATTTTTTATTCTATGCGATATGTAAGTTAGATTTTGCAGGTCTTAATGTAGGATCTGCCGTTCCAAGTTTAACAGTTCCCGTAATTGAAGCCGTTGAGCTACCTCTCCCTCCCATTGAAACCCAACGCCGCATAGCTGCTATCCTTTCTTCTTTGGATGATAAGATTGAGAATAATAATCGCATCAACCGCAATTTGGAAGCACAAGTACAAGCCCTTTTCAAATCTTGGTTCGTGGACTTTGAACCTTGGGGCGGAACAATGCCCGAAGATTGGAAAGAGGGTACTTTGGGAGGAAAGTGCACATGCTATTTAGGAGGAACACCAAGCCGAGCAAAATCTGAATATTGGAACGGAGATATTCCGTGGATAAATTCAGGAGAGGTAAACAAGTTTCGTATAATCGAGGGTTCTGAATATATTACAGAGTTAGGTCTGAAAAAATCGGCTACTAAGTTACTACCTAAAAAAACAACCGTTTTGGCTATTACTGGCGCTACTCTTGGACAGGTAAGTTTGCTTGAAATTGAAGCGTGTGCTAATCAATCTGTTATAGGTATTTTAGAAAACGAAAAAATGCCGTATGAGTTTATATACCCTTTGATAGTAAATGATATCGAAAAGATTATCTTAAATCAAACAGGAGGAGCACAGCAACATATAAACAAGGATAATGTAGAGAGCCATAATATAATAATTCCTACTGATGAGATAATGGCTAAATATAAAGCGATACAAGCACCGTTATTTGAGACAATCGCTAATAATTGTCTTGAGTCTCAACGCCTCGCAACACTCCGCGATACATTATTACCCAAACTAATGAGAGGAGAGATCACCCTATGACCAAAACGAAATTCACTGAAGATAGTTACGAACAAGCCCTTATCGCCCTCTTTCGCGATGAGTTGGACTACGACTATATCTATGGTCCCGACATTGAGCGAGACTACCGGCAACCCTGCTATGTAGATGCGCTCGAACCGGCTATCCGTCGGCTCAATCCGAACCTGCCGGATGCAGTCATCGAGGAAGCTATCAAACGTATCCTCTATGCCACCGATAGCACCCTCATTCAGTCCAACGAAGCTTTCATGCGTGCTCTCCAAGATGGTCTCGAAATTCCCTATATGCACAACGGAGACGAACGCACCGCCATCGTCCAACTCATCGACTATGAGCACAAAGGAAAGGACAACAAAAACGCCTACCATATAGCGAACCAATGGCGTGTAGAGGGATTAGATGCTATCCGCTGCGATATGGTCGTCTTCATCAACGGCATGCCGTTGGTGGTCATTGAACTCAAATCGCCCTCCGAGGAAGGAGTCTCCGTCTCTGATGCCTACCTGCAGATACGTAACTACCAACTCAAAGCGCCGGATCTCTTTACCTACAACGCGTTCAATGTGATCTCCGATATGTTCACCACACTTGCCGGTACGATCACCGCCAACGAGGAGCGGTACATGGAGTGGAAGAGCGTTGATGGTAAATACGAGGACAAAGAGCACGTTAACTACGATACCTTCTTCCATGGTATCTTCCCCAAAGACCGCCTCTTGGATATCATCCGTAACTTCATCTGCTTTGACCACCGAGAGGGACAACCGGCGAAGATACTCGCGGGATACCACCAATACTTTGCCGTCAACCGTGCACTGGCTTGTACCCACCGCGCTATCAACGGCGATGGTAAGATTGGCGTTTTCTGGCATACGCAAGGCTCTGGCAAATCGCTCTCCATGGTCTTCCTTGCACACCTCCTTTCCCGACATTTTCAAGAATCCACCATCGTTGTCGTCACCGACCGCAACGACCTCGATGACCAGCTATACGGACAGTTCTCCCGTTGTGCGGATTTTCTCCGGCAGAAACCCCAACAAGCAGGCTCTAAAGCGGAGTTAGGAGACCTTCTCCGGGATCGCAAAGCCGGAGGTATATTCTTTACTACGATTCAGAAATTCGAGGAGGACACACGTTTCCTCTCCGACCGACGAAATATCATCGTCATGACCGACGAGGCGCACCGCTCCCAATACGGCGATGTCTCTTACGATGTGCTCAAAGCCCGCACGAAGAAAGGCTATGCCAAACTCATGCGCGAAGCCTTGCCTAATGCGTCCTTCATCGGTTTTACCGGCACGCCTGTCTCCGACCGCGACCGAGATACACAAGAGGTCTTCGGCGACTATATCGACATCTACGATATGACCCAATCGGTACGGGATCATGCGACGCTTCCTGTCTATTACGAGAGCCGAGCTATGAAACTCAAACTCAACCCCGAGATCCTGGAGCAACTGGATAAGGAGTTTGATACCCTCGATTCGATTGGCATCACCGATATGCAGCTGGAGAAAACCAAACATAAACTCAGCCGTTTGGAGGAGGTCTTAGGTGCGCCCGAGACCATTAACTCCCTCGTCGATGATATCCTCCTCCACTATACCAAATACCGACAGGATGAACTGACGGGAAAGGTGATGATTGTAGCCTATAACCGCAAGATAGCGATGGACATCTACCGCCGTATCCTTGCCTTGCAACCCTCGTGGACAGAGAAGGTAAAGGTCGTCATGACCTCGAATAACCAAGACCCCGAAGAATGGCGCTCCGTCATCGGCAACGAAGCCTACCGCAAACAACTCGCTACCGAGTTCAAGGACGAAAACAGTCCCCTCAAGATAGCAATTGTCGTGGATATGTGGCTCACGGGATTTGATGTCCCCTCCCTCAGCACCATGTATATGTACAAACCCATGGCGGGACATAACCTCATGCAGGCTATCGCACGCGTCAACCGCGTCTTCCCTGAGAAAGAAGGTGGCCTCATCGTGGACTATATCGGTATAGCGCAAGCCCTCAAAAGAGCCATGAAGGAATATACCGACCGAGACAAAAAGAGGTTCGGAGATCCTGACATCGCCAAGACTGCCCTCACTACCTACCGTGAGAAAGATGAGATTTGCCGGGATTTATTCTTTGGCTTCGATTTCTCGCAATACCCCTCTGCTACCGACGCAGAGAAAGGACTGATCATCAAATCAGCCGCTAACTTCCTCCTCGCACCCGACAAAGAACCCAAACGCAAGGCTTTTATTAAAGAGTCCGCGTTGCTCCATAATGCCGTCACACTCTGCCGTTCGCTCCTCTCCGATGACCAACTTCAGATAGTCGCTTTCTATGATGCGGTGCGTGTGCTGCTCATGCGGTTTGAGACATCCCGAAACTCCGTCAGAGCCAAGGAGGTAAACGAGCGTATCCGGAATCTCCTTTCCCAATCCGTACAATCCGAGGGAATTGTGGTGCTCTTCGATGATAAAAACCGCGATTTCTCAATCTTTGATGAGACTTTCCTGGAAGAGATACGGCACATGAAAGAGAAAAACCTTGCCGTCGAAATACTCAAAAGACTGCTCAAAGGCGTCATCAACGGCTATAAACAAACCAACATAGTGCAGTCGGCAAGATTCTCAGAGCTCCTCTCACAAGCCCTTTCCCTCTATCTCAAAGGGATGCTCACTAATGAGGAAGTGATTTCTGAACTCATCCGCCTTGCTCATCAGATCAAAGCAGCGGAAAAACAAGGCAATGAGTTAGGCTTGACCGCAGAGGAGAAAGCATTCTACGATGCCTTGACACAACAAGAATCTGTACGACAAGCATATTCCGATGAGCAATTCATAGCCCTCACCAAAGAACTGACCGAGAAACTGCGCAAGAATAGAACCATCGATTGGAATAAACGCGAGTCAGCACAAGCAGGTATGCGCAAGATGGTCAAACACCTCCTCCGCCAATACGACTATCCCCCGGAGGGACAGAAACAAGCACTCGAGGTCGTCATGCAGCAATGTGAGCAATGGGCTGAACAAGAATATAATAAACCTCTCATCGTTAATACTATCCACATTGATACCTACAACGATAATAGCCGCCATATTCACCTTTCTGAATAAAAAATATCGGGAACTCTTGCATATATCGCAAAAAAGCAGTAATTTTGCGCCGTCTTTCTCGGGACGTTAAATAAGAGGACATAATTTTCATTTAGGCATATTCTTTCCAGTAAGTCGGCAAAACTTTCAGCAAATAATTGCAATATGCCCCAAATACCTTGTGTGGGTAGGTGGGGTTTATTTGCCCGTTTGCCGACGGTACTGGGACTCCACTTGCCTGCGCTTTTTTAAGCACTATAATGAGTAAAACCTACATCAACCACATCGGTACGTATAACGACAATCATAAAGAAATCACCATCAACGGTGCAAATGTGAATGTTTCTGACCTCGTCCGCTCCTTCATGGCGGAAGATATAGAACCGGTGCAAGCAGAAGAAGTGACACCGTCTAATCTTCCGTTTCTGGTAGTCTCCAAACTCCAAGACTTAAACCTCTATTCCTTGCAGGAATTTGAGGGCATTTACCGCAAAGCGGTGGAGGGCGACGCAAAGACACTTGCGTCCTTCTTGAAAAAGTATAGGGACTTACAAGTGCTCGATTTTAAGGGCAAAAACAAAAAGCAGATTTTTGCCGAAATAGAAGACTTCTTCGGGGATAGTATCACCTATAAATACCCCAATTTCGCAGCATATTTCTGATGTTTTTCATTTGATTTTTATTTGATTCATTTGATTAAAAACACCCTCTTATTTGATTTTCATTTGATTTCTATTTGATTCATTTGATTTCCATTTGATTAATGGCTTCCGACACCTCGGGAGCCATTTTTTTATCCGAACTTTGCATCGCCTTTCGGAAAAAACATCCCTCCGACTGGTGATGCTTATGAATAAAATTTCTAATCAAAAAGGCCTGCGAAAACGCAGGTTTGAAATCATCCGCAAGCCGGACATGATCGACTCGTCCTTCCTCTTTAACAACGTGCGGGTCGCCTATGTCGGCACGAACCCCGAGAATAACATCTCCTTCTACGCCAACAACGGCCAAGGTGGCGTAATAGGCGTGAGCGTCTATCCCGACGGTCGAAAAGTGTTGAAGAACGCAACTCCGGTAAAGTGCGGAAAATCCTACGCGCATGGCAATGCTGAGTATCTGCAATTCAAGGATGCTTTCGGTCGCGGTAAACATATCCTTGCTTCCCATGCCGTCTATATCGCCTGGCGTAACAAGGACATTCCTGCCGGTATGACCATCGACCATATCGACGGATGTACCACCAATAACGACATCCGAAACCTCCGCTGTGTCTCCAATGCCATCAACAACCGCGACGGAGGCTTTCTCCGCAAACTGCGTAACAAAGGCTTCAATCCCTCTACCATCCAGCGCTCGTTCCTCTTACGCTATTTCGACCGCATGGCCATCCTTAAAGCACATGTCTCCGGCTACCGCTACGACCGCCTCACCCGAGGGGATTTATACATCCTTTTGTACTACTCGAATGACTCCCTTTCGAATAAACTCCACACCTGGTATAACCTCCATCTCTCCTTCCCCCCTCCCACTTGGAATTTTATCTATAGGGTCCCCTCCTAGCTTGTTCCCTTTTTTTATCAAGCTTGTATTATTTTTTTTCATGAATCCCCTCCAAGCCTGTATTATTTTTTGGAGTCCCCTCCAAGCCTGTATTAATTTTGCATGAATCCCCCTCCTAGCTTGTTCCCTTTTTGCTTGTTCCTTTTGTGGGTATTTCTGCAAAAAAGGGAACAAGTGAACTAATAATCTTCTTTGTTAATTTCAGGGCGATTGTATCGCCCGCTTAAAATCAAATTTTAATTATGCCAAACGACATTAGAAAACTAAAACGGCTTATGTCCGCCGCCAACAACCTCCGCAAACAGAACCCCGTCATCCTCCGCGGAACCCCCATCACCTCCAGCCAAGCCCTCAAATACGCCTGGTGGTTCGAGTCTTTCCGCAAGAAGCTCGCTACCGGAGTATGGCGCTTCTCTTACTTCAAGAAAGATGGCTCTATCCGCGAAGCCGTCGGCACTCTCGACATGTCACGCATTCCGGAAGACAAACGCCCGAAGTCTTTGTCAAGTGCTCCGGACGTCAGGCCGGAGAATTACGACACCTTCCCCTACTACGACCTCGATGCCGCCGGATGGCGCTCTTTCCGCCTCGATAACTTTATCGGCTTTGTAGAACAAGTGAACGCATGAAACTCCTTCTCGACGATAAGGCTACACGCGGTTACGACCTCAATGCCAACGAGGCCTGCATCTTTGCCGCTATCCTCAAATGCACCCGCGCAGGACGAGGATGGTACGGCAATTACCGCGAACTCGCCGCCGCTATGCCTTTCGTCATTAACCGTACTACCGTATATCGGGCTATACAAAAATTGTTGAACTTGGGGTTAATAGAGGAACGCGAGAATAAAACATTGTTCGCTGTGCAAATTGCACAAGAGAGTGTGCAAAATGAACACGATAGTGTGCAAAATGAAACAGAGTTGTTGCAAAATGCACTCCCCCCTAACAACCCCCCTAAAAATAATAATATGAACGAAGAAAAAAGAGAAGGGACGTGCACACATACGTGCGACACGCCCGCACCCGAGACCCCTTTCTTTTTAGTTTTACATTCTTTTTTTATCAAGAAAGGAGGTACAACTACACCGCTGCAAATGGAAGCAGCAAAGGATGCATGGCAGAAATGCTCCGACGTCAAAAAACGGCAACTCATCGAAGCAGTCAAATCCGGCGCTCATTTCAAACCAAGGCTGGACTGGCTCATCGCCGATTTCCCCGAACCGCAACCCGAGTTCCTTTCCGGACTGGATCAGGATAAATTGCGCGAAAAAGGCATTCCGATGGTACAGGTCAAGTACAACGGCAAGTTCCTCATCTGCACACGCGAAACCATGGAACTCTTCGGTCTCGAATGGGTCTGCGATTGGTAAAAACTTCTACGCGCTTTAAAAAAGCGCATACTGAAAACTATTTTGTCTATTACAGGTCGATGCTATCGACCGCTTAAAAATTTTACAATTATGAAATGTACATTAAATCCCAACATCCAAAATGCCTCTGGCAAAATCGGTAACCTCTTGTTCAAAACCTTCACTAAACCAGACGGCACCAAAGAAACACGCGCCTACGGAATGCCGCGGCGTAAAGACGGATCCTTCGGCTATGAACGTAAGGCGAAACCTACCAAAGGCGAAATAGCCGCACGACAATTGTTTCAGACTGTCACGATGGCCCTACAAGCCCTCACGGAAGATCAACGTATGCTGTATGCACGCGAGTGGAAAACTGCACGCTACAAACTCCACGGCAAGGAGTACAGAACCCTACGCGGATATATCATGGCACGCATTTACGATGACATGAAAAACCATAAGGCGTAGTACTGCCGTTTACCTGGTGTTTACCTTCCGTTTACCTGTCGTTTACGTGTCACCAATTTAAAAATCATCATTATGGAAGTTATTTTATCAGAACAATGTTTATCCCTTACGGGCATGCTCGAACGAGGCCTAGGGTACTCCATCCAAGCTCGGCATAGCAAAAAAGGAAAGGTGCGTTATTATTCGCAGCGTTCCAAGCACTCCGTTCCTTATGACGGGCACTGGCGCTTCATCGTCCTCTGCGCCGAACTCACACGCAACAAGTTGTATATCACCGACATCAAAGTCGGTTGGCTCGAACTGCAAACCGCCCTCTATGAGGCCAGGCACTTCACCGCCTCCGAGCAAGTAAGGCGCAACTATGCCGATAAGTGCAAAGTCACCTATAACGCCCGCGACATCCTCAACCTCAAAACTACATTCGGCTTATGAAAAAGAATGCGATTTTACTAACTACGCTTGCTGCTCGCCTCGAACGGGCGATTCATTGCGACGTAGGCATGCAGGGCTTAAAAATCCTGCTGTATGGCTGGCGAATGAAGTACCATCTCATTGAGGATCATACCTTTTACGACCGCAGAAAAGAAGACGGAGAAGCATGGCTGTCACTCGGAGAAGCACGCTCGTTTTCGCAATATGCGGGCTATGATTTAACCCAAGATTAGAAAAACTCAGTTTTCCTGAATCCCGCGAAGTCACTTTTTTGGTGGCTTCGCTTTTTTATATTACTTTTGCAGCGGATTTGAGAATTAGCCTATGAAAAACCATCCGAACATACAATTGCTTACAGCAGCCGTCCTCTCTATCGGGGGAATGATCATGCTCTACTGCGGGGTCTTCATCGACCCGCAAGGACAAATTCATGAGTCGCTCCTCATCGGTTTCGGCGAGGTCGCAACCTTTGCCGGAGCGCTGTTCGGAATAGACTACACGTACAAGCATAAGTATCGCGACAAGCACCCGGAAGACAAGTAAAAATTATTTTTGGTATTTTTGCGATGATTGATTTTATCTCGAAGAGATGAGGATTATTCGGATAAAAGGATCGTTAAATTTATTTAAAAGAGCATTTTAGCGGAATAAGGCTCATGGTACGCAGTACAAAAATCAATCATCTATTTTTTATATA